>ULPT01068158.1_pt1 | contig 52942 bp, 69 predicted proteins | sample 1953751 | NCBI WGS metagenome assembly ULPT01 (sample SAMEA4835636, study PRJEB28245) | human gut metagenome | biome: gut microbiome; material: fecal sample | place: Denmark | collected 2008 | reverse complement strand
AGCGGCACGGAATATCATTGATAACCTATTGGAGCGTATTCGTCTAACCCAACAGGTTATCAATGAGAAAACGGCGGAAGCCGTAAAGCCTCCGCCGGGACCGTTAATCAGATTTCGGTATTTTCGGATATAGCGTAATCTCAAAATCGTCGGGAGCGTTATTCCACCGCCCGTTTTTGGTTTTGAGGTAGACAACCTTTTCTAACACCTCTTTGAGCATATCATTCTTTGCTTTTGCGGACGGAAGCGAGTCGTAGACGTCGAGCAGCTTCTCCACTTTGGGAATAATCTGCTTTCGCCCCTGCTCCCGTTTCTTGTCGGCGGCAATATCCGCGCCGAGTGTGGAACGGTCCGCCTCGTTCTTTTTGATACGCTCGGAGAGTTTACGGGAGCGGTCGAGAAATTGCTCGGTAGTGTAAACGCCCTGCTCCAAAAGGTCGTGAGCGTTATCAAGCTGCTTGTTGAGGGTGTCGTATTCGGTATCGAGCCGCCGGAGCGCCTTTTCTTTCAAATTCACCGCCGAGGCATTTTCGGAGGTATCGTCAGCGGTTTCCCATTGCAGGCGGTATTCAGCGAGCCAATCACTCAAAGCCTGCAATACTCGCTCCTCGACATAAAACAGCGCCGAGGAAATGTTATCGCAAGCGGTATCGGCGCAGAGCAATGTATCTGCTTGGTTACGGTCGTTATACGGCCGGCGTACCATTTTCTTTCCGCATTTCGCACAGACGACAAGCCCGGACAGAGGATTTTTTACTTTGTTGCGTTCGCCTATTGGGTGCGGCGGATTTTGAGCCATATATTCCTGCGCTAATGCGAAAGTAGCGTCGTCAATCAGCGGAGGGTGTTTCCCGTCGGCAAGAACGCAGTCGTCTATCGAGGAACGAGGACGAGCGATAACAACACGTCCGTCCACCATTTTCTTTGAGTCCTTGCGCCAATTCCAACGAATTTTGCCGATATACACGGGATTTATCAAAATATCGCGGATAGTCGCAGGCGACCAATGGGTACTCTTTCGCGGCGGAATACGCATATCATTGAGCCGACGAACAATACGAGAAACGCCGAGGCGCTTATAAGAGCCGTCCTCCTGCTCCTCGCCCTTTGTGTAGAGTTGAAATATAAGGCGGACAATATCAGCCTCCGCCGGAAGCGGAGCGAGGGTGTAGCCCTTATCGCCGACGAGTTTTTCTCTCTGATAGCCGTAGGGCGACTGACTGCCGACATATTTTCCCTCCTTGACAGAGGCAATGCGGCCGCGCTGTAAACGGCGGTTAATCGTTTTGTATTCGCGCCGGGACATAAACAGACCGAACTCAAAATACTCCTCGTCAAACTCATTGTTAGGGTCGTAGTCTTTAATCGGGGTAATGATTTTGGTATCGGAGAATTTGAAAGTCTGCGCCACAATGCCTTGGTCTACGGTATCACCGCGAGCAAGACGCTCGACCTCCATAACGAGAACACCGTCCCATAGCCCCTGCTCAACCTCGGAAAGCAACTGTTGCATAACCGGGCGAGCAGCTATGGTTTCGCCGGAAACGATTTCCCGGTAGATTTGTGTTATATCCAAATGCCGCCGTTTCGCAAGGTCTAAAAGGGCGTTGATGTGCCGAGTGAGAGTTTCGCCCTCACCGCGAGCCTCCGCCTCTGCGTCCGCTCTTGATTTACGGACATATAAGCAGTACGGCATAATTACACCTCCAAAAGAGAAGCCGCCCCGGAGAGGCGGCAGCGGTTAATCTTTTTTACGATAGTTGCTCCAATCCACATAGATTATGTTGCCTTCCGTTCGGAGTATTCGAGGTCTTCTTTTTTGACTTCAAAGGCGGTGTCAATGTCGGCTTGCATAAGTTTATCAAGGACGGCGCATACCTCGTTTTTGAGGCTGTTTTGCAAATTCATAAGGTCAGACAGCAGAAGCGGGTCGGTAACCTGTCCACCGCAGGAGTCAATAGCATTGCGTATTTTCGCCCGTGAGTCCTGCAACAAAGAGAAAAGGTCCGAATATAGTGCGAGGCGCTCCTCGTTGTTTTTCATCATATCACGGGACAGCAGAACGTAGAAACTATCGTACATCTTTGCCACCGTCTGTTTTACGAGCGGAGGCAGACCGTCGTAATGACGCTTGAAATTCTTTGTGTCGTTTATGAATACCGCTTCACTATGAGTGCGGCAATCGTCGATACCGAGCAAGTAATCGGTAGACACACCGAAATATTCAGCCAAAGAGCAAAGCATTTCGTAATCGGGTTCTTTGCCCTCGGTTTCGTAGCCCGAAACGGTAGAGCGGGTTTTGTGGATTGCTTTTGCAAGGTCTGATTGAGTCATTTGTCGCTCTTTACGGAGAGCGATAAGCCGTGAGGAAAATGTCTTCATTGTTTTTACCACCTTTATATTTAGAATATTATATCAGAAATGCCCCGATTTGTGTAGCGGTTGCCCCTAAAATCGGCATTTCCGAAAAATTTTTTGAAAAAAATCCCGAAAAAACTTGACATTGCCCCCAAAAGGGGCTATAATGTAGTAAAGGTCGAGAAAAAAGACCCAAAGCGGAACGAAAGGAGGACACGAAATGAGGGTCAAACTCGTAAAGCTGCGAGAGGGCCGAGGATATACACAGGCAACATTCTCGAAAGCCGTCGGTATTTCCCGTTCGCATTATTCGCAGATTGAAACCGGGGAAAAAGAGCCGTCGCTCAAAGTAAGCCTCAAAATCAAGCGCGTGCTTGATTACCCCTACGACGATATTTTTTTTAACGCAAAATGCCCCGTTTCGGGACACAAGGCGTAAAGCAAGGTCACGAACAGCGTCATATCCCCTGTTCACGATTATATTTTACAACGAGAGGAGGCAAAGATAAATGCCTAAAATGGCGACGAAAGCCGCAGGAAATGTCTTTTATCAAGCACGAAAAGAAGCCTCAAAGTGGAACGACAGATTATCGTCCCGTGAGGGCGCGTCGGAAGAAACGGGCGTAGACAGAACAAGGCTCGCCTACATAGAACTCAATACGGTAAATCCCCACCCGGAGGAGGTGCTGATACTTTCGGAGGTTTACAACGCCCCGGAACTGTGTAATCACTTTTGCAGTAAGATGTGTCCCCTCGGAGTTAAGACCGTAAACGAGGTCGAGGTAACAGAACTCGAAAAAACCGTGTTGCAGTTGCTGTCGGTGTTTCAGAGCCTCCCACAAGTAAAAGCCGAATTGATAGACATTGCGGCGGACGGCGTGATAGACAATACCGAAAAACCGAGAATGGAAAACATCATTTCAAAACTCGACGAAGCGGCGACCAAAATTCAAGCCTTAAAAATCTACTTTCAGAAGCAATATGGGAATAGGACAAATTACCAAACAAATAAACTTTGAAAAGGAGGTGCTATGTATGGTTGCAACGGGAAATGTAGTTAAGGAAATGAGCATAGGAAACACCCGGATAAAAATATGTGACGACTGCTGCCGAGAAAAGACAAAAGCAGAGGTCGAGGAAATACTCAAACGGATTGCAAGGAACGCTATCGGGCCACTCACGGTTGCGACCACACAAAGCGTATGAGAAAAATCGAAATAATAAAGCGAAGATTTCAAATCGGAGGAGCGTTACTGTTCGGCTCGTTATTCGCACTCGTTATGTTAGTCGGATTTGACGCAAAGAGCAGCGCTGTATTCAATACAGCGGACAAGCCCAACAGCGGAACAGCATTTACGGTCAATGACCTTGTATACCGAACGACCGTGCCGGAGATTTCGACAGAGCCGCCCGCAGCAGAGCCGGACAAGCACTATTACGCTATACCGCTGTCAACGGACCTGCAGGACTACATATTTACGACCGCCGACGATTACGGAGTGCCGCCCGAACTGATAATCGCCATTATTCAAAAAGAAAGCGATTACAGAGCGAACGCTACGGGAGCGGCCGGCGAACAGGGATATATGCAAATCCACCCGGTCAATTTTGAATGGCTCTCGGAGAAACTCGGCATTACAGATTTTTACGACCCGGAACAAAATATCCTCGCAGGGACCTATATGTTATCGGGGTTATGCGAAAAATACGACACTATTAACGAAATTCTGATGTGTTACAACTGCGGCGAGGGAGGAGCGAAAAGACTATGGAAGAACGGTATTACCGAAACAGAGTATTGCAGAAAAATCGCAGATATTATCCAAAGCATAAAAAAGGCTTGACAGCAACAGAGGTCAAACGGCTCGTCGTGCTATTCATCATAGCGGCAGTAGCCGGAGTGATTGCCGGAGGAATTATGGCGGCGGTAGTATTACCGATTGCATACGCAGAGCGCGGCTATTACGCCTGCGGCTCGGAATGGATTTTAATATTTGCGGCCGCATACGCAGGCTTTTCAGTTTTCAATAACTACATTTTCGGCACGAAAAAGAGCCGAAAAGAAAGGAGATAAATATGCCGTATTATCACGAATGCCCTTTCTGCGGCGGAAGTCTTGACCCCGGAGAAAAATGCGACTGTCAGCAGAACAGTAAGGAGGTGAAAGCAGTTGCAGGCGGTGTTACAAAAAGACGAATTAAAAACGCTGTCGGAGGAGTACCTCGCAGAGCCTTTGTCGGACACAGAGTATAAGGAAGCAAAGGCGCAGGCAAAAAGAAAACTCGCCCGAATAATCGAGCGAGAGGGCGACGGCGACGGAGAAAGGAGGAAACCGTATTATTTAGCACAACTTATCGCAGAGGCGGTAAGGGCAGAACGCTTTTCGGCGTTCACATTGGAACTCGGCGAACTTTTCAGATATGCCGAGGAAGAACACAAACGGCAGATACAGCAGAGAAAAAAAGAAATGCCCGCAGCCAAAGCCGCAGGGCAAATCTAAATCCGTATCTCTATTGTATCACATAATTTTTGAAAATGCAATAGGAGGTTGCAAAAAATGGCGAACAATTCTTTAACAATTACAGCGCAGTACCCGACGGACCACTACAATCTGCTTGTTTCTATGCAGACCGTAGCAGAGATTGCGTCAATTCATAAGCCCGTGATGAATGTCGTTTCTATCAGCACGGACCTCAACGACAAGGAAATCTATGTGCAGGAAAAAGCCTATGGTAAAGACCCTGCAAAGTACGCTATCACCAAAAAGGGACTTACGAAACTTATGAGGGCAGCGGGTATCAAAATCCTGTCCTCTCGACCGGTAGTCCCCTCTACCTGTCAGAAATGCGCCAACATTAACGCGGGTATCGGGAAAGCCGTGAGGTGCGGTGCTTGCCCGAACAAGGACGTCAAATACGAAGTGCGTATCAGCGTTCCGCAGCTTACAGGTGAAAATATCGAGGTAGTCGCTCACAAGGAGATTATCGTTGATGATGTTACCGCCTCAATGACCGACAAGCAGAAAGCGGAATTTCTGAAATTCAGAAACGAAATGTGCGAAACGAAAGCCCTCAACAGAGCGCTCCGAGCCGCTATGCAGATTAAAGGGACATATCTCATTGAGGAGTTTAAGAAGCCTTTTGTAGTTGCATATCTTGTTCCCAACCTTGACAATGCAGAGGTTAAGGAAAAGGCGGTGGAGGCTATGTTTTCCTCCTCTCACGAAATTTACGGCGGAAATGTGGATAACAACAACCGTCGGACCGTTTTCGTCGAAGACGACCCGGAAGACGCAAGCGGAGGCGAAGCACAGCAGACACCTATTGAACCCGCACCCGCACCGCAGGCATTGCCGCCGGAGCGTCCGCAGGCAACAACCGCAAGACGCGCCGCACCGCCCGACCCGAATATTTGCACAGATTGCGGCAAGAAGATTTCAAACGGAGTTTCGGAGTATTCCATTGAGAACTACGGAGCGCCGCTTTGTATGGACTGTCAGAAGAAAAGAGGAGGAAATCAGTAATGACTACGATTATCACGCAGAACAGACAGCATATCGTCCCTGCAGAGGTGATTGAGAGAATTTCAGTAGAAAAATCGAACGAGGGAAACGAAATTGTCGCATACACAATCAACGGCGTTGAAATTTCACTCGGCATTTACAAAAAGGCGGAAAACGCCGCAAAGGTTATGACATATCTTTCGTTCTGTATCACGGACGACGGAAAAACGGTCGTTGTTCCCACAGAGGAAGTCGTTTCCAACGACAAGAAAATCGCCGCCGATTTTATCGGAAAGGTTATGGAGGACATTATCAAAAAAGGACCACCCGCAGGCGTTAAGGTCGAAAAGGTTACTATCGACCCCAATCTGAAAGAATTTATCGAAAAGCTGAAAGGCGGTGACAAAGAATGAAGATACTTCATACGGGAGATTGGCATATCGGCAATTTCCCCGGCCCCGAAAGAAACGGCGAAAATGTGAGATTTAATGACATCTGCCATTGCCTCGACACCCTTGTAGTCAAGGCGGAGGAAGCCGCCCCGGACTTTATCGTTATAGCGGGTGATGTTTTTCACCAAGCAAAGGTATGGAGCGACCGAGGGCTAAAAGAAAACCGCACGGCAACGCACTATATCAGACTGCTTGAAAAAATCGCCCCGGTCATAATCGTAAGAGGAACACCAAATCACGACAGCGAGCAGCAGTACGAAAACCTCGTGAGCGCATTCGAGGGCGACGACAGCGTACACATCATCACCGAGCCGCAGACTCTCAAAGTATACGGGTATCACAGCGGAGTTTCGGTACAGATTGCGGGTCTGCCCGGATTTGACAGAGGCTTTTACCGTGCCAAGCACCCCGGACTCTCCAAAGAGGAGGAAAACGAGGTGTTCACGGAAGAACTCGAAAAAATCATACTCGGATTGAAAGCGAGCTGCGACAATTCAGCACCGACGGTTTTGGTTTCGCACTTCACTATCCCCGGTTGCAATATGGAGAGCGGCCAGACGGCATTTTTCAGCGCATTTGAGCCTGTCGTTTACCCCTCGGCACTTATGGCGGCAGGATTTGACCTCAACTGTTTCGGGCATATCCACCGCCCACAGCACATTGACGAAGCCGGACCGACATATTACTGCGGAGCGGTAAGCGCCCTCAACTTCAACGACGAGGGGCAGGAACGCGGATTTTACATTCACGACATAGAGGCGGACGGCGTACACAGCACATTCTACGCACTCCCGACGCGAGAATACAAGACCATTCGGCTCGAAGACGAGGGCGTAGCGAAGATTATCGGCGGAGATATGGAATGGCTAAACGCCGAGAACGATTACTCCGAGAAAGTAGTCAGAGTCCTTTACAGTTGCACCGACGAGCATAACAAAGCGCTCAACAAAGCGGCGCTTGAAACATTCTTGTATGAGGGTGGAGCGTTTTGGGTGCAGGAAATCACTCCGGCAAAAATCTCTATCACGGTAAACAAGGAGGCTATGTCGGACGACAACTCCCCGGAAGAACACCTCCGCAGATATTTCGGAGACAAGGAATACAGCCCGGAGAGAATTGCGGAACTTATCGACACCGCCGCACCGTTTATCTCGGAGGCGGCAGAGGCAAAAGGAAGCGGAGCGCACACGGGCGTATTTATTCCCCTCAAAATCGAGGTGAAAAATTACAGAAACTACCGGGACGAGAGTTTTGACTATGACGGAATTCGTTTCTGCACTATCAACGGTGAAAACGGCGCAGGCAAATCCTCGCTCTTTATGGACGCTATGCTCGACGCACTTTTTGAAGAGCCGAGAGAGGGCGATTTGACCGGGTGGATTTGCAATGACCCGGACGTGAGAAGCGGCTCAATTCAGTTTACATTCAGCATTGGAGAAGCCACATACCGCGTAACGAGGACGCGCACAAAGAGCGGCAAAGCGACTCTGAATATTGCCGAACTCGTAGAGGGCGAATGGGAGGACCGTTCGGCAGAGCGTTACAAGGATACGCAAGCGATTATTTCCGACATTATCGGAATGGATAGCCTCACACTGAAAGCCTGCGGACTGATTATGCAGGACCAGTACGGATTATTCTTGCAGGCCGACAAAGAAGCACGAATGAATATTCTCGGTAATATCCTCGGACTCGGAATTTACGACCGAATGGAAGACCTCGCCGCCACCGCACTCACAAACAAAAACCGAGAAATCAAAAGTATTCTCGACAAGGTAGCCGACATCACGGCCGCCCTCCCGGACGCAGGGGAACTCGCCGCCGCTATCGAGATAACGAAAAAAGATATTGCGGACCTGCAGAAACAGGCCGACGAAAAGGCCACAGAGATTGACGGCACGAAAGTACGGCTGAATACAAAGGTTGAGGCTATGCAAAGGGCGGTCAGAATTCAAGCGGAAATTGCAACGCTTGAAATGAAGAAAAATACCGCTATCACAAACAAGACAACGCAGAGTCTTATTGCAAACGGAGCAGCCGCCGCATTGAGTGAGGAGGCACAGATAAAGGCCGGCGTAGCAGAATATGAGCAGTTGCTCGAACAGGAAAAGGCTCTTATTTCCGCACGGGACCGTCGGGACGACCTCACCGAAAGAGGAAAGGCGCTCACAGACGAGGCAATCGCCCTTTCCGCCGCAAAAGAAAAGGCGGAAAAGGACCTGCAACAGACAACCGAACGCATTGCGACAATCAACTCTAAACTCTGCGACGCTCCTTTACTCGAAGAAAAACACGCCGAATACCTAAAAGTACAGGCGGCGGTCGAGGAAATGCAGAAATCAGCGGAAGAATATACCTCGCTCACCAAAGCGCTCGCCGAAGCGCAGGCAGAATATGCAAAGGTGGAGAGTAAATACGCCCTCGAAAAACGGACTATTGACGGCGAGATAGCCGCTTGCGAGGCGGAGGCTACATTACTTGAAAACAGCGATTGCCCGATTTCGGAAAAAGCCTCTTGTAAATTCCTCTCAAAAGCCATTGCCGCAAAAGAAAAACTCCCGGAATGGAAAGCAAACGCCGAAGAACTCGCTACAAATGAGTCAGAAGCGCTCGCAGAAAAGCAGAAAGCGGTCGATTTAGCGAGAGCGGCAGTTGAGGCAAGCAAGTATACCCCGGAAGCGTTAAACGCTTTGAGAGCCAATTTGAGCGCTTTGAGGGCATACGAGGAAAGATACGCCGAACTTGCTACGCTCAACTCGCAAAAGGAAACCGCCGACACGCTTTTGAAGACATACGCAGCTGCGGTCGAAGAAAACGAAAAGAAACTCCGAAACACCGAAGCAGAGCGCGACAAGGTAATGGACGACCTCGCAAAAGCGCAGGAAGCCGCCGGAGGGTACGACGCTATATCCTCCAAAATCACCGCCGCAAAGGTGTGGTTGAAAAAAGAGAAAGAACTCCCGGCTATGCGCGAGCGCCTCGCCTCGGCCAATGTTCGTATGGGGGAACTCGAAACAGAAATCGCACAGTATGACGCAGATATAGCGCAGAAACGCGAGGAACACGCCGCCGAGAAAATTGCCTCGGAGGGTGCGGCAGACCTTGAAAAACTCGTGAAACAGGCTGACGAAATTATCAACGGACTGCGTACTGAAATTCAGCAGAAGTCAATGAGCCTCGGCGCACTCACCAAGCAGGCCGAAACAGCCGAGCAGAGCCGACAGACTGCAAAAGAGTTGCAGAAACAGACCGAGAGCCTTGCTCACACCGCCTCGCTTTATGAAGACCTCAAAAAAGCCTTTTCGCAGGACGGTATTCCGCACAATGTTATTCGCTCACTTATTCCGATTTTCGAGGCAACGGCAACGGGAATACTCGGACAAATGAGCGGCGGCAAAATGAGTGTTGAATTTGTTACCGAAAAGGTGCTGAAATCCAACAACAAAAAAGAGGTCACGACCCTTGACATCATCATAAACGACTGCACGACCGGGCGACTCCCCTATATGAGCCGGAGCGGTGGAGAAAGAGTCAAGGCGGCACTTTCGGTCATTCTTGCACTTTCGGAGATAAAGAGTACAAAGGCCGGCGTACAACTCGGTTTCCTCTTTATTGACGAGCCGCCGTTCCTTGACGCACAGGGCGTACAAGCCTACTGCGACGCTTTGGAAGCTATTCAGAGCCGCTATTCTGCATTGAAGATTATGGCAATCACTCACGACCCGACAATGAAATCAAGATTTCCGCAGAGCGTGGATGTGGTGAAAACGGCAGACGGAAGCAAAGTTATTTATCAGTAATTCAAGTGCCGGGGAGCGTCCCCTCCCCGGCTACTGCGAAAGCGGAGGTGAAGCAATATGGGACGCCCGAAAAAACAGACCGTCGATTATTTTCCTCACTTTGTTACAGGCTCTCGACGCACTATATCAATCCTTGAAGCAAGGTGGAAGAATGACGGGTATGCGTTTTGGTTTAAGCTACTCGAATTACTCTGTATAACAGACGGACACGCTTTCAATCTGTCAACAGTAGCCAATCAAGAGTATTTATACTCATACACCAAAACAGACCCGGAAACGGCCGACAGCATTATAGAAATGCTTGTTGACCTCGAAAATATCGACAAGGAACTATGGGAGCAACACAAAATTATTTGGTGTCAATCGCTCGTGGATAATCTCAAACTCGTTTACGACAAACGAACGACACCAATGCCGAAAAAGCCGTTTTCCGTGGAGAATATACCCGAAAACCCGCCGAAAACGGACGAAAAACCTCAATCAGAGGAGAACTCGGAGCGACAAAAGCCGAAACGAGGAAAGTCCGCCCCGAAAAAACCGCAGAAATCAAAACCCGACGAGCCGGAGAAAATCAAATATGCCGAATTCGTCCGTATGACCGAGGAGGAACACCGAAAACTCGTAGAGCAGTACGGAGAAAATGCGGCGGCAAGAATGATAACCGTCCTCGACAACTACAAAGGACAGAGCGGCAAGACCTACAAGAGCGATTATCGCGCAATCCTTAATTGGGTAGTGGAACGGGTGCAGGAAGAATTCAAGAAGAACGGAGGCGGAGGCTATGGCAGAAATGAAGTCCCTGCGGGACATAATGGGCCAAACCCCGGAGGCTTCAAGCCGTCGGGAGGCTTCAAAAAGTGAGAAAAACGAGCCGCTCTATTTGACACCGGAGGAAGCGAAAGCAAAGGGGTACAGATTTAAGTCGCCTCCGCCGCCTCCCGACAAGTGCCAATTTTGCGGCAAGGAAAATCCTCGTTCGGGAATTCCTTTCGGCGGCGAAATTCTCTTTTGGCAGCCGTTTCCGTCCCGTTGCGACTGCCCGGAGGCTGTCGAGTATTGGAAAAAATACGACGCAGAACAGGCGGCAAAAAAGGAAGCGGAGCGCATTGCAGAGGAGCAGAAACGAAAGCGCGAGCGCATAGAACGCCTACTCGGAAAGAGCGGTATCAAAAAGCGTTTTCAGCGCAGGACTTTCGATAACTTCAAAGCAGATACGCCGGAGCGCCAAAAGTGCTACAAAATCGCAAAACGGTACGCCGACACATTCAAGCAGAGGTATGAAAACGGCGACGGACTTTATATCGAGGGTACGAACGGGACCGGCAAAACACACCTCGCCGCCGCAATCGCCTTACAGCTCATTAACGAGGGTGTCCCGGTAATTTGCAAAACCTCAACGGATATGCTCTTCGATATAAAAAAGACATTTGAACGAGGCGACATAAGCGAGAGCGCTGTACTTGGAATTTACAAGTCGGCGGATTTGCTTATTATAGACGACCTCGGAAAAGAACAATGCTCCGATTGGAGTATGTCAATCCTCTACTCTATCCTAAACGACAGGTACGAGGATATGAAACCGACCATTATCACTACAAATTACAGCGCGGAGGACCTTATCCGAGCGCTCACACCAAAAGGCTACGACGACACTAAAATCGTCGCAATCATAAGTCGATTGAGGGAAACCTCAACGGTCATAACAATGGCGTGGGAAGACTACCGCACCGCGCAAGAATAGGAGGACACTATGGCAAACATAAAAACGCTGAACGAGGATTTGATACATAGAGCAAACTCGGTCAGTTTCGGAGGAAAACGCGGAGATTTATCAAGAAGCGAATACACGGGATATGCCGAAAAGATTTTGGGGTGGCCTATCTCGGACGAGAAGAAACAAAAACTGCTCGACAAACTCTATGACAAGTGGACGGAAATATTGAGGCAGGAAGCACAGCATATCAGCGTAATGGTTGCGGGACCTGCAAAGTACAACTCACGCAAACTCGACCACAGCGACCAAATATTGAGGCTTTCGTCAGAATTCGTGGAGTGGTTTAAGGATTTGGAGGCGCAGGTCGAACAGGGACAGCGGAAGAACGACAAGGCGGAACATCTTATCCGTATGGTGGAGTTTTGCAAAAACCCGGACAACCCGTGCGACCCGACCTCCCACCTCGCCGAACTCGCAATATACGACCAAAAGGCGTTTATCAAATATTACGAGGAACTCTACCCGACATACAAGTGGAGAAAAAACAGCAATATCGTCAAACTCTACAACTACGCAAAAGAGGGCAAACTCGTAGAGGTGAAAAAAGAGGTGTTTTTCGAGGACGAAAACCTCACGGCGTTTAAGGAGGGCGACCGCATTTATATCAAATTCCTTATGCGTCCGAAACGGCAGCTTATAGTTGCGCTCAAAAGCCGCGGATATTGGTGGAACAGCGGCAAGAGCGCTTGGAGTACCTACCCGGACAGGCTCGACAAGGAATGGGTAGAGTCTATCAGCAGTAGATACGGACAGTATCTTTGAGGAGGGCGCTATGAATAAGTACGAAAAACTATATACGGAAGCGTACAAGGACGGAAAAAATCCGCATTGGATTGATACATCTATCAGACCGTTAGCGGCAGATTTAGCAGAGGCTACAAAACTTGCCGCAAAAGTGAGCGGACCGTTTGGCTTGCGAGCAGAATGCGTAATACACCTCAATGAAAACGGCGCAGAGGGCAAAAGGAAGTACCTTGTTGTAACACCGTGGTTTAATTGTGAGAACGAGGAAACCGAAATAATGCTCTACTACGACACGGGAGAGGTCAAGAACGAATATGAGCCAAACACCCTCGGCGACTTTAACGGTATGAACAATGTTATGAAGCGACTCCCGGAAACATTGCCCGAAATCGTTTCAATTTTACGGGAATATTGAGGAGGTGCGATATGAGCAAGAAACAGAGCCGCAAGGCAAATCTAAATCCGAAAATCAGAGAAATCGCAGAAAACCTCGAATGGACCGTCAGAGAATATGACGACGGCACGGTAGAGTTTGAAAAATACTCGCCCGCCGGGGAAGACTTCATTTTCACGGTAAACGCAGAGAACGCCGAAAGCGAAATCTACGATTACTACGATAATTTTGATGTGGACGACCATATCGAAATGTGGGTCAAGGCAAAAGAAAACGGCGTTGCAGGAGTCCCGGCTATCCGCAGGCTTGTAGAGGACGCGGAGGCAATATCCGAAATGTTGAAAGAATTAGCGGGAGCGGTTGACACGAGGACAACAATCAGAGAGCAGCTTGCCGCAGTAAAGGAGAATAACAATGATTAAGAATTTATCACAGCTAAAAAAGGAACTCGCACCCGGCGCAAAATTCGAGATTTTGGAACATACAAGACCTGAATGTGTCGGACAGACGAGAGAAATCAATATTGCGAATACGCAGGGCTTTTACAGCATTATTCCCGGAGAGCCGGGACACCGCATTTCCCTTGCAAATTGCGGAAAAGGCTCGTGGCTTGCGTGGAGCAAAGCGCCGTATTGGAGTTTAGAGGGCGATACTGCTACGCTTTACGGCGACGAAGCGCACACCGAGGAACACCTCATAATGAAAATCAGAGTCGGAGGTGCGGTATGAATTGCAGATACTTAAAAGGCTCGGAGCATAGCCCCGAAAGCGTCGAATTTGATACAGAAAACACGACTTGCGTTGTGAATGTCGATTTACTGTTATGCGGAATAAGAAAATTCCCGTGCGGCGACGGAAGCAACAAAAAGCTCTCCACCAAAGAATGCTACGACATTCTGAAATTCGTTGAGCAGGAACGAGGAAAATTTATCAACAAAGCAGGTCCGAAGTCAATGTCGGATTGGGAAAATAGCGGAATAGCCTCGTTTAGCGAATTCTTTTTTCCAGGAGATTTAGTAACAGATGATGTTTACGACCACTTTCTAAATATCCTGCCGCCCGCGACAATGTGGAAATATCTACTACAAGTCGGAGAGCCTGCAAATCACGAGATAGATAATAGAACAGGAAAGTGCCGAGCCACATATATGAGTTTTTCAGAAGCTAACGGTCGGTGGCTGTATGTTGGAGAGTGCTTTTTAAGAGAAGTAACAGACAGAACTCACCCTTTCAGACTCGCATCGAAAATTTCGGAGATTGAAAAAGAATTAAAGACGGAGGCAGAAAAGAAATGAGAAAATACACCGTAAATGACTTCTTCTGCGGTGCGGGGGGGGTGGCGCTCGGATTTATTAAAGCCGGATTTGATGTAATTTGGGCGTGTGATTTTGACAAGCATTGCGTAAAGACCTACGCCCACAATGTAGGCGATTGGGTGCGAGAGGCTGATGTAACAAAGATTACATACAAGGACATTCCGAAAGCGGACGGTTGGACTTTCGGTTTCCCGTGTCAGGACCTCTCCGTAGCCGGGAAGCAAGCCGGATTTCAATTCCGTTGCCTCGACTGCGGAACAGAATGGAAACACGAACACGAGGGGCTTTCCCCTATCTGCCCCAAATGCGGAGCAACGAACTATACGGCAATCACCCGAAGCGCTTGCTTTTTTGAGATTATGCGCCTACTCGACGAAACAGAGCGAAACGCCCCGGAGAACTACCCCTCGTTTCTGCTCGCCGAAAATGTAAAGGGGCTGAAACCGTATATCCCCGTTTTGACAGAGCAGCTCGAACAGAGAGGTTTTGATGTGCATATTCAACTCTACAACTCAAAGTATTGGAATGTGCCGCAGAACAGAGAGCGCTATTTTATCGTTGCCACACCGAAAGGAAAAGGAAATTTCAAATTCCCTGAGGAACAGCACGAATATGTTCCGAAACTCTCCTATGCCCTCGATAAAGAGGTGGACGAGAAATACTATATCCCCGACGAAAAGGCGCAGACAATTATCCTGCAAGCGTTGCAGAAAATCGAAAATCTCGGCAATGCTCACCCGTGCATTACGCCGGACCGTCTGAACAAGAGGCAGAACGGACCGAGAGCAAAAGGCGACGAGGCGGAAATGTTCACGCTCACTGCGCAGGACATTCACGGAATTATAATCCAGGAGCGTAAGGGCGTGAGCCGGGACGCAATGAAATATATTTCGGACAAGCTGCTCGAATTTGTAGAAAAGAAAGGATATATCCCGAAGTTTTTCAATCCGTATAACTGCTCGGATTGTGGAGAACTCGCACCGACGGCAACAACCGCTTGCGGTGGACTCACAACCTCGGCGACGGTACTCGTGTTCACGGATAAGAACAGCGGAGAGCCTGTCATTATTCAGTTGCCGAGAGGCAAAAACGGAGGTAACATTCACGACGTCGCTCCGACCTTAACCGCCAACGCGTATGAGCAGAACAACTATGTTTGTGAAAATATCGAGGCGGTCGAGAGCGAAATCTGCAACGAGAGCGGATTACTTGACCCGGAGGGACAAGGAAAAACGCTCCGCGTTGGCGGGGGGGGGTCGCTGACGAAGAAGCACAACTATCAGCACGTTTTAGTGAAACAGTCCGAGGCGGAGTCTTGAAAAAGCAACGCAACGGAAAAGGAATATTTGTAGGCGTTTCCCCGACGCTTATAGCAACGGACTACAAAGGTCCACATCTCGTAATTGAAGATAAGGAGGACGGCAAAAATGAGTAAAGAATATCTCGAATGCGTCGTAAATGACAGAGGCTTTGTAAGCAAGCCCGCACAGATAACACCAATCGCCCCAACGCTCCGAGCGCAGGACCACGGAAACATACCAAAGGTCATTGAAAAAAGCGAGGACAAGCAACCGGGTATCGAGGTTATCGGAATGCTTGAAAACAGCGGCACAACACAGCAGCACAATAACCGGGTACACAGCGTAGACGGAATATCGCCGACGCTCACGGCCGTTTCGGGCGGCACACATCACATTAAAATCTTTGATATTTCTCGGTTTAGAGTCCGCAAACTCACGCCGACGGAATACGGTCGCTTGCAGGCTTTCCCTGTTGACGACGGTTGGGAACAGGTTGTTTCTGACAGCCAAGCCTACCACCAATTCGGCAACGCCGTTACGGTGTCGGTAGTCGAGGCAATCGGACGGGCAATCGGGAGTTATCTCGACAGCGTTTTCGGAGTTGAGGCAGAGGCAGTCGAAGTCACTGACTTATCCGACGCACCACAGGAAATCAAAGAGCAGATTATATCCAATGCCGAGAGGAAAAAGAAATGAAATTATTTAGCACAGAACAGGTATCAAAGTATCACCCTGACAAATACGCAGACCAAATCAGCGACGCTATCCTCACCGCTTGTTTGAGAGAGGACAAAAACAGCCGTGTAGCCTGCGAGTGTATGGTAAAGGGACGGACTGTTATTCTCGCCGGAGAAATCACCACTACGGCAAAGGTAGACTATGCGGAAATCGCAAAGAGAGTCGGAAAGAAACTCGGATATGAGGTTGACACCGTAATTCAGCAGATTTGCACACAGTCACCCGAAATCGCCGGAGGCGTAAAGAGCGGCGACGAACTTTGTGCCGGGGACCAAGGCATTATGTTTGGATATGCCTGTGACGACACAGAAAGCGGCCTGCCCTACGCTTTTGATATGGCGAATAGAATTATCCGTCTATTGGAAAAAGACACGACAGCGCCGAATTCAGCACTCAAAGGGGACGCGAAATGCCAAGTAACCGTAGACACCGAGAAACCCAAAGACGACCGCAGCCTCGTAGAAATCCTCGTCAGCGTATGCCACAAAGAACAGTATAAGCTAAAAGACATCAGAGAGTATGTGCGAAACCTTATCAAATACAGCGGAATTGACATTGGAGAAGCAACACTCAATATCAACCCGGCAGGCGTATGGACTTTCGGAGGACCGGCGGCAGATTGCGGACTCACGGGCAGAAAAATCGTATGCGACCAATACGGTGGATTTTGCGCTGTTGGCGGCGGAGCGTTCAGCGGAAAAGACCCGTCAAAGGTTGACCGCTCGGCGGCATATATGGCGAATTATATCGCCCGCGACCTCGTAAAAAATCACGGACTGAAATCCTGCGAGGTACAGATTGCCTACGCTATCGGAGAAAGCGCGCCTATGAGCGTTTCGGTAAAATCCTCGTCCCCGGTCGAAGACGCATATTTCGCAAAACTTGTAGAGGAAAAATACGACCTCACACCGGCCGGCATTATCAAATACCTCGACCTCCTCAATGTGGACTACGAGAAACTCGCCGAGGGCTGTCATTACAGAATGGAGCTGCCGAAAAGAGGAACAAACAAATGAGGGAAAACAAATACACGGTTGCCGATTTAACGGCTATGCAAGCGTGGCCCCTTTCTCGGAAAATTCAAGTAACACAAACGCGCATTATTGAGTGGTACATAAAAAACGAGGGGCTGGTCTATGTGTCATTCAGCGGAGGCAAGGACAGCACGGTTTTGCTCGACCTTGTAAGACGAATATATCCAGAAGTCCCTGGCGTGTTTTTAGATACCGGGCTTGAATATCCCGAAATTCGAGATTTTGTCAAAACAAAGGAGAATATTGTTTGGTTAAAGCCCGAAATGAATTTCCGAAAAGTCATAGAAACATACGGCTACCCACTTGCAAGCAAAGAAATTTCTAAACAAATAAGCGCAGCCCGGCGAGGTGCGAAAAATGCAATCCTCGCTTTTGACGGCAAAGATGTCGCAGGAAACGAAACCGAGTACAGGAAGCGATATAAAAAAATGGAAATTTCTATACGAAAGCAATATTCCAATTTCGGAAAAATGCTGTGAAGTTATGAAAAAGAAGCCTGCAAAGAAATATGAGAAAGAAACCGGGAGAAAGCCAATTATTGCGACTATGGCGGAAGAAAGCACTTTAAGAGCGCAGGCGTGGTTGAAGAACGGTTGCAACGCATTCGACGGAAAACGCCCCACATCACAACCTATGTCGTTTTGGACCGAGCAAGATGTTCTAACATACCTCAAAGAATACCATATACCGTATGCGCCTGTATATGGAGAAATCGAGGAAATAAACGGAGCATTAAAGACTACGCTATGCGATAGAACAGGGTGCGTATTTTGCGGTTTTGGTTGCCATTTAGAAAAAGAGCCGAACAGATTTCAACGGTTAAAAATAACTCACCCGAAGTTGTGGGAGTATTGTATGAAGCCGTGGGAAGCCGGAGGGCTTGGAATGAAAACACCGCTTGAATTCATAGGGGTAAAGACAGAAACGGAGGAAGAATTATGAAGCCGATATACGAGCCGAAAGGCAAAGCAAAAGAATACGGCGACTATGCGCTGAATATCTACACAGGCTGTCCGCACCGCTGTTTTTACTGTTTCGCCCCGAATGTTTTGCATAAGGACCGTGAGATATTTTACTCAAACATAGAGCCGAGGACAGATATAGTCAAGGCGACAAAGCGGCAGCTTGAAAACGAAATGATAACCGGGAAACTCATTCATCTCTGTTTCACTTGCGACCCGTACCCGACAGGCTACGACACTACACCTACACGAGAAATAATCAGAGCCATTAAGGAACACGGGAACAATGTTCAAATACTCACCAAAGGCGACGGGAGCAGGGATTTTGATTTGCTCGGCCCGGAGGATTGGTACGGCATAACCCTCGACGGAGCGACAACTCGAACAGGACATTTTGATAACGCACCCCTTTTCAGATACACCAATCTCATAAAGGCACACGAAAAAGGCATAAGGACTTGGGTATCATTCGAGCCTGTGCTGAACGCCGAAAATGTACTCGGAATGATAAAGGACATAGCACCACACACAGATAAGGTAAAAATCGGAAAACTGAACTACCACAAGTCAGATATAAATTGGGCGGAATTCGGGAGAAAAGCCGAGGAACTCTGTCAAAAACTTGGACTTGACTATTATATCAAAGAAAGCCTACGAGCAGAAATGGAGGCAAAGAAATGAAAACCCCGGAAGAAATAAAGCATTTACCAAATCTCCTTATAGCACAGACGAGCGAAGACGGAGGGTGTGGCGTACTGTTTAGGCTTGGAAAGAGGTTTGCCTCTGTTATTTGGAGTGACGGAGGCGGTTGGGAACACGTCAGTATATGCCCGTTCAAACGCTCCTATATGCCCTCTTGGGACGATATGTGCCAACTCAAAGATATGTTCTTCAAAGAGAACGAAACCGTCGTGCAGTATCACCCGGCAAAGAGCGAGTATGTAAACAATATGGCAAACTGCCTACATTTGTGGCGACCGACGAATGGCGTACTTCCAACACCGCCCTCTATTATGGTGGGAACGAAAAAGGGCCAAAGCAGAGCAGAAATCGAAGCAGCAATTAAGGAGGTTTGCGAAAATGAGCAGATACACAGATAGCATTCAGAAACTTGTTGACCTTGCGAAAGAACACCCGGACCTGCCTATCGTTGCAATGGTAGACGGAGAAATAGTCGGTGGTGACGACTATGGGCGTTGGTTGGGGAGCGTCGGAAACGTGGAACTCGGCGAATATGTACTGTTTGACGACCGTTTTATCGACGACCGCGAGGAATTCAAAGAAAGGTATTATGACTACAACGACGACGAACTCTGTGAGAAATTCGGATATGAGCCGGGTATCAATGAATACACCCTCAAAAACGGGCATTGTACGAGGAAGCGGTACGAGGAAAACAAGGAAAACGAAAAACGCCTCGAAGCATACCTCGACGAAGTGGCGGAGCGAGCGTTCAAAGCGGTGATTATCGTCAACATTGACCTCCCGGACGACGTCGAAACATTTGAGGAGGGCGTCAAGTAATGAGAGGTGCAAAACCGGAACTGCTGAAAGAACTCTCTAAATACTCGAAAGAGGACATAATCGAGGCTCTCGGACGGCAATACCAAGCGGATTTTATCATCAGCGGCATTGTAGGCGACCTTGAATATATAGCCTCAAAAAGACTGCTCGACGAACACGGTAAGGCTATTAAAGCACGCGAGGACGCTTTTGGAGCGTATGTGGAGTGGCGCAATCAAATGTGCATAGCCTACGGCGACGGCAAAAGCGTTAAATTGACAAATATACCGCCGAAAGAAATAACAAAAGGCACAGCCCTTGAAAGAGCGTTAAAAAGTGCAACCGAAGCCGAGCAGAAACTCGACAAAAAAATCAGCAAAATGCTGAAAATTTAGGAGGACAATAAATATGAAAAACATATCAGAACTCTCCGACCTTATGTTGGAAATTCTCGAAAGCTGCCCGGATTTTAAGTTAAATCCGCGAGGGATTGAGATAATCAATGAGATTGCGGATTACGCCGAGCAGACAGACATATTCAAAGCAAACAAGGAACGCGGCGAAATCTTTGACGGGCAGACTGCAAAAAACATATTTTGTTATATGCTCGACCGCGTTGTAAATGCACCAACGGTATTACATAGAAATTCGAGCGTAATTCTTATTATGCCGTTTGTAAGAAAAAGACTGAACGAAGAAATGGCAGGAGGAAACGATAATGTCAAAAATTAAAATCACAGCAGAAAACAACATTCAGTTTGAAGCGGAGGGCGAGGACCGTTTCGTGCAGGAAGAACGCAGAGCCTTTATGGAAATGCTCGCCGATAAAAACACGGTCAAGGCGGTTAAAGCGGTACAGGAAGCAATCACACCCCGCACGGTCCGCCCGGACGGGCTTGCAGAGGAAACAGTAGTCATTTACGACGACTACGGTATTCCCTCGATTATGAGGAAAATCAGCAAGGTAACAAACGCAGAGTTATTCGGCGGCGCAAACAAAACGCACTCGGCGTTTATTATCGACGGCGAGGAATACGACGAGATTTATATTTCCGTATATCCGAACTGCGTTATCAACGGCCGCCCCTATTCTCTGCCTTATATGAAACCGTGGACGGACTTGACAAATGACGAGGCAGCAAAGGCGTGTTTCAGCAAGGGCGACGGTTGGCATTTAATGACGGCGGCAGAATGGGGACTCGTAGCGAATATCTGCAACCGGGACGGTACATATCCGCACGGCAACACGAAACACGGCAAATATCACGCAGACTCGTCCGAGGAGGGTGCTACATTCGACGGAGGCACAGGCAAAACCCTCACGGGAAGCGGGCCGGCGACGTGGACGCACAATCACAAGCCGGACGGCATACACGACCTCTGCGGCAATGTGTGGGAAATGATTAGAGGCCTCCGCATTATTAACGGAAAAATCGAAGTCGCAAAGGACAATAACGCCGCACTTGACATTGACCTCACCGAAGCGGGCGACGATTGGCAGCCTCTCACCGCTCCGAACGGTAAGCCGATAAATTTCTCCGTAGGCGACGATTTCAAATTCACAACGGACGAGCCGGAGGACGGCTACAACGGGACCAAATGGGGAAATGTTTACTCGGATTTCGGATTTTCGGACGAACTCAAAGAACTTGCACTCTACCCCGGAGAAGACAACGCCTATCTGTATGTAGATAGCACCGAGGGCGAATATCTGCCGTTTCGTGGTGGCAACTGGAGCAACGGGACGGATGCGGGCGTGTTCTACACGTTTTTGAGTAACGGGCGCGCGCGTACGTCCGGCGTTCTCGGCTTCCGCTCCGCTTATTTCAAAAAGAAAGACTGACAACTGATTACTGAAAAACTGTCGGGGCGGTCGAAAGACCGCTCCACAGAGAAAGGAAACGATATGCCCGAAAGAATTTATACAGCGCCGTACACTTGCGTATCGTGCGGCGGACCGAAGACGAGGACGGAGGACGACCTCTGCCCCGCTTGTATCGAAAAGGCAAAGCGGAGCGCGGAAATCAAAATGGACGAGGCAACCCTACGCAGAGCAATCGCCGCATACGGTAAAAACGCACAGGTGGATATGGCGATAGAGGAAATGAGCGAACTGACAAAGGCACTATGCAAGGAGCGGAGGTATGAACTCGTAAAAGGGACACACGCCGAGGCTCACGCAAATGTTATCGAGGAAATTGCAGATGTGCTGATTATGTGCAGGCAGCTGCTCATTATTTTCGACCGGGACGAAGAAATCCAAGCCGAAATCAATTACAAAATTCAGCGCCTCAAACAGAGGCTCGACAAACGAGAGGAGCAATAATCTATGAATATGGTTGTTTTGGTAGGAAGAACTACCACCGACATTGAGTTAAAGACCACACCGAACGGCGTTTCGGTTGCGTCGTTTGTGTTAGCGGTTGACCGCAGAACAAAAGAAGACGCGGCGGACTTCCCGACCGTGGTGGCGTGGAGGCAGACGGCGGAATTTGCCTCGAAGTATATCCAAAAGGGGCGCAAAATCGTCGTACAGGGTGAAATCCGCACCCGCAACTATGAAGACCGGGACGGAAAGAAACGCAAAGTCACGGAGATACACGCAACGAATATTGAGTTTGCGGATAGCAAGCCGGCCGCAGGCAATGGAAACAGCACGACAACCGCACCGGGACCGGCAAAGGGCTTTGACGAAATCCCCGGCGACGAAGATTTACCGTTTTGATTAAAAAAGTAAAACTCACGCCGGAGGACAAAAGGATATTCGCAACAGAGGTTAAGAAACTCTCCGCCCCGGAATTCGTACAACTGACAAAAGAACTTGATATTTTCAAAGAACGATTTACCGCCGAGGATTGGAAATATATCTGCTCTCACACAGGACGGAGGGCGGAGCGGCTGTTGCGAAATGTAACCGAGCATTACAGTTTTGACGATTAGGAGGAATAACACAATGGCAAAGAAAAGAAATTGCAGACGCACCCCGGAAGAAATCGAAATTCACGAGGAGGCGGTAAAACTGCGTAAAATGACGGACGAGCAGCTCGTAATGGCGTTCAGAGCCTCCACCGCCTCCTCTCGTGGCGTTTCGGAGAAACCCATAGAGAAGAACACGGACGGAGTGAAAATGCTGATTGAGGGGCTTTCTCGTGGCGATTGTAAGGGCGTAAAGGGAGCGACCGCATACAAGATTGCGGAATATGCCGAAGAAATGGGGCTGATGTAATGGACGCAAAGCGACACCAACACACCATACAGGGGTACAGGAACAAATACAACGGGCAGTTATTTGAGAATATCATCACCGCCTCCTGCCATTATTACTATCAGCAGAAAAAGGCGCTTATAATCAAAACGCCCGAACCTATGAAACCGATAAAAGACCTCGGCGGCGGAAAATTTATCGCATATTACGAGAAACACGCACAGCCGGACTACAAAGGGACATTCAGCACCGGGCAAACGGTTATTTTCGACGCAAAGCACACCGAGGAGGACTGTTTGAAGCAGTCGGCGGTAACCCCGGCACAGACAGAGTCGCTGAACAAGCATTATGAATTTGGGGCGCGTTGCTTTATAGTCGTGTCATTCGGTTTTCAACAGTTTTTTAATATCCCGTGGGAAGTTTTTCGGGAAATGAAAGAGCGATACGGACGAAAGTACATAAAGCCGGAGGATATTCCCGAATACCGGGTACAATTCAACGGCGGCATAGTTAAATTTTTAGGATAGGAGGAAACACTATGAAACTGTTTCAAAAATGGCGTATCAGAAAGCACCGACAGGAAATCAAGGAACGCATAGAGGAATACAACATCGCGCTCACCTCTCTTTCGGAAGCGGCCGCCGAACTGCTGAAAATCGCCGAAAACTGCAACATCTCCACCGAAGCGCTACGGCAGACGGTTGAGCAGATGAAAGAAATCGCAGAGAAAGCGGCAATCACGCCGGAGGACCTGCAGAGAGGAGGAACAAAGCATTATGGGAAAGAGTAAATCCGAACTCGAATTGCAGAACATAATTCAGACGGCCGTAACAGCAGCTTTTGAGGTTGCAAATCAGAATATCGAGGAGAAATTGCAGAAAGCGGTTGAACTCGGAACGAAAATAGGCGCAGCCGTCGGAGCGGAAGTCGGAGCGAAAGCGGCGGTAAAAGCCGTGGAGCGCGAGAAAAAGAGGGTCAGAGAAAGACTGTACGACAGACGCTATCACAACACCAAACTCCTCTTGCAGAATTATAGACACCTCAACGAACATTTCAAGAACGCTATTTTTGAAATAGAGCAGGCAGAAGAATTCGACGAAACATTCTACGACATTATGGAATGTATGAACAGCCGAGGATATGACGACGAGATTTATGTGGAGGGCATTAAGCAAAGCACAATCCGCACGAAAATCATAATGACGCACGTAAACCGTATGCTCGACATCTATGGGATTACGTGCGAGAGGTCAAACCGAGAGGATGATAAGCGTCACTACCGTATTTTGAGGGCAATGTATATCGACGAAACACCCACCACAGCGCAGGCAATAGCCGACCGGGAGAAAATCGACAAAAGAACGGTATACAGGGACATTGACGCGGCTACGGCCTGCCTCACCTCGCTACTTTACGGCGCAGACGGACTTGACAAAATAAAATGACCCGCTCCGTGTCACAAACTCGCCATTGACGTGTCAATATGGCGTGTGGTATAATGTAAACTGTAAAATTACAGATACGGCCGCTCGGCGAAAACCGGGCGGCTATATTTTTTACCTTGCAATGCCCCGATTTGGGACAATTCAAACAAAAGGAGGTGCGTACCTATGGAGATACGCAAAGTTAAAGTAAGCGATTTGCGGCCGGCGAAGTACAATCCGAGACAGGAGCTCAAACCCGGTGACCGCGAATACGAAAAAATCGCTCGCTCTATCGACGAGTTTGGGTATGTAGAGCCGATTGTGTGGAACGAAACAACGGGAAACATTGTAGGCGGACACCAAAGGCTCAAAATCCTTATTGAGCGAGGCGAAACCGAGGTGGAGGTTTCGGTCGTAAGACTGAACGAACACGACGAAAAGGTGCTGAATGTTGCGCTGAACAAAATTACAGGGCGTTGGGACACCGGGAAGCTGACCGACTTGCTGAAAGAATTGCAGGCGGAGGGCGCAATGGAGGTAACGGGCTTTGAGGATTGGGAACTTGACGCATTGAGTATGCAGTACGACCATATCGACGATTTGCTCAACGAGGATTTCTCGGATTTTGCCGCCAAAGAGCCGAAAGACACCTTTACAATGACATTCACCCTCCCGGAAGATGTAAAAACCGCCGTACAGGAATATATCGAAACGACACCGAACGCAAAAGCGGAACTCGCTACGGCGATTATCAACAAGGTTAAGGGGGGGTGTCATAAATGATTATCGCAAAGAAGCGCATAGACGAAATGGACCGGGCGAAGTATAACCCGCGAATTGAACTGCGACCGGGCGACGACGAATACGAAAAGTTGCACGGCAATATCCTCCGTTTCGGAATGGTGTTACCTATCGTATGGAACGAGAGGACAAACACGGTCGTCGGAGGACATCAGCGCCTCACCGTTTTGGAAAACGACGGCGTCGAGGAGGTTGAGGTATCGGTAGTAAACCTCGACGAGAAGCAGGAAAAGCAGCTAAATATCGCCCTCAATAAGACGGGCGGTAATTGGGACGAGGCAAAACTCACGGCACTGCTCGACGAACTCGGCGACGACGCACTCGAAACGGGATTTAGTGAAATGGAAATTGAGGCGTTACAGAACGACATTGACGACCTCGTAGACGGAGGATTTCTGAACGACGAATTATCGACGCTCGAAAAACTCTTTAACCTGTCGCTCACATTTAATTCGGCGGACCGTGCGGACATTAACGCATATATCAAGGACTACGGCAAAGAGGACCTTGTGAAAGTGATTATTTTAAAAGTGAGAGGAGAGATATAATGGGGTGCACTTGCGGAAGCCAAGCAATCCTATGCAACCTACCTATTCGCTTTGACACCTACAAAGGGTGCAGTCACGGTTGCCGATATTGCTTTGCACAGAAAAAGCAGGACATAGCCAAAATCGGAAAAGGAGAAACGGCGGAAAGCCTGCGGAATTTTATCGAGGGTAAGCGCACCGACACGACGAATTGGTGCGATTGGAAAATCCCTATTCATTGGGGCGGAATGAGCGACCCGTTTCAGCCTATCGAACGGAAATACAGAGTATCGTATGAGTGCTTAAAGCTGCTCGCCGAAACGAAGTACCCATTTGTCGTAAGCACAAAGGGCCGACTTGTGGCAACGCCGGACTACATAGAACTGCTGTCGAAATGCAACTGCGTCGTACAGATTTCTATGGTATGCAGTAAATACGACAAACTCGAAAGAGGTTGCCCGCCTTATGAGGAGCGCCTCGAAATGGTGCGGAAACTCGCCCCGAAAGTACAAAGAGTCGTTGTCAGAATTCAGCCATATATGTTGGAAGTATTCGACGACGTGATGAAAAACATTCCTCGCCTCGCAGAAGCAGGCGTATACGGAGTCGTCGTAGAGGGAATGAAATTTTTTAAGGCAAAAGAGGGTATGGTGAAAATCGGAGGCGATTATTGCTATCCCCTGCCGCGTATCCGCAGAGATTTTGAGGCTATCCGAGCGGAGTGCCACCGAAACGGCATTAAATTCTATTCGGGAGAAAACAGGCTACGCGCAATGGGCGACGATATGTGCTGTTGCGGCATAGACGGTCTGCCCGATTTCAAAGGAAACGACTACAACCTATGTATGCTATTGAACGGCAAAAACCCACAGCCGACGGAACTTATGAAAACAGTCGGGACCGGCGGTTGCTTCAAGGCTATTAATCAGAGCGCAGGAAGCAGCAGACGACTCACGAAACAGTCCTTTTACGGACTTATGCAGGAGGAATTATCAACAAAACTCGATTATCACAAAAAGGTATTCGGACTTGACGAATAGCCTCTCTCGTGCCGTCGGTGTAACTCCGCCGAATAAAGCGTAAAGGAGGGAGGAAAATGCCAAGCAATACCAATAGCATTGCCCCGTGGGAACGGCAAAAGGGCGAAAGTGAACAGGCGTATGCGGCATTTTCCTTATATCGGGATAAAGGTTTAGACCGCACCCTCATATCGGTTTCAGAGGAGTTGCAGAAAAGTTACACTTTAATCCGCCGTTGGAAAGACCATTGGGATTGGGACGAACGGGTGCGCGAATACGACAACGACACCGAGCGGAAAGCAAAAAAGGAAGCGGAAAAAGGGCTACGGGAAATGTATACCCGACAGGTCAAGGTCGCTATGACAATGCAGGCAAAAGCGCTGAAAGCGTTGGATATGCTTGATGTCGAGACTATGTCGCCGAAAGATATAAAAGAGTATATCAAGATTGCGACGGACCTTGAACGCCTTAACCGCACTATGAGCGCAGGCAAGGCAGACGAAGCGGCGCAGAACACCGAGAGTATAGCGGATATGATAACCTCCGCTTATGAAAAACGCAAAGGAGGCGGCGGAGTATGAGTATGAGCCAAGAGGCGATTTTATTTTACGCCGACCACCCCGTAGAGTTTGTAGAGGATATTCTACACGCCAAGCCGGATGAGCAACAGGCCGCAATCCTGCGGAGCGTTGCCGCAAACCCTATGACGACGGTGCGAAGCGGACACGGTATAGGCAAATCGGCTGTTGAGGCGTGGATAGTCATTTGGTTTATGATTACTCGCCCCTACCCGAAAATACCTTGCACCGCACCGACACAACACCAATTATTCGATATTTTGTGGGCGGAAATAAGCAAGTGGAAGCGCAACAACCCGGTACTCGAAAAGGAACTGATATGGACGAAAGAGAAAATCTACCTCAAAGGACACCAAGAGGAATGGTTTGCAGTCGCTCGAACAGCAACGACCCCGGACGCCTTGCAAGGCTTTCACGCTGAAAATGTACTTTACATTATCGACGAGGCAAGCGGCGTAAAGGACGCTATTTTTGAGCCTGTACTCGGCGCATTGTCAACCGAGGGCGCTCGTCTTCTGATGTGCGGAAACCCGACGCAGCTACAAGGCTTTTTCTATGAGAGCCACACGAAGAACAGAGCCTCGTACAGCACCTTTCACGTTGACGGACGAAAGAGCAGCCGCGTATCAAAGGAATATGTTGACCGCATAATCCGAATGTACGGCGAGGACAGCAATGTTTTCCGTGTGCGTGTCGCCGGAGAATTTCCACTCGCCGAGGACGACGTGTTCATCCCGCTTTATCTCCTCGAAAAGTCCATTATGACGGAGTTTTCTCCCCGAAAAAACCCGAATATCCTCCGAATAGGTTGCGACGTTGCCCGTTTCGGCGACGACAAGACCGTAATCGGGACGAGAGTTGACGAAAAGGTAACTTTGGAGAAGAAGCGCAACGGACAGGACACTATGAAGACAGCGGACGACATTGTAATGCTTTACTACGACCTATTGAAACGCTACCCGGACTACAAGGGCAGTATTATCGTCACGGTGGACGACAGCGGCGTAGGCGGCGGCGTTGTGGACCGTTTGAAGCAAATGCAGAGGAACAGCCCCAAGCTGCTCGCTCAAATGCTCATTGTCCCCATTATTTTCGGTCAGCGGATAAAACACAAATATTATCACGACAGCACCACCTATATGATGTCGTGCGTAAAAGAACTGTTATCACCGACCGACCAAGACGGCAAGGAAAAGCCGATAGAACTGATTTTACCAAACGACGACGACCTCGTGGCTCAACTGTCGGGCAGAAAATACGCCCTCACGGAAAACAGCAAGGTCAAGGTCGAAAGCAAGGACGCTATGAAGAAGCGCGGAATGCCCTCCCCGGACGAGGGCGACTGCGTATTACTGCTTTGTGTGCCTGTAAAGACACCGAAGACGAAAGGAGTACAAGCAAAATGAAACGAATATTATCAATTCTTTTAGTGCTGATTATGCTGTCGCTCACCGCTTGCGGTGCGACACCGAATAAGCAGACGGAAGCAGACCCACCCGACGGAGAGCGGACGGAGGAATACGAAAGCGTATGCGTCGATATAGGCGTACACGACGACGGATATTATGGTTTAATGGCGAATGTATCAATCCATTACAACGAGGACGGTACGCTCGGTTGGATAACCGTGCTTGACCCGGCTCTGCTCGCCTTTAATGTTTCCTCTACACTCGGCGGAGGTGTTTATATTATCAACCTCCCGGACGGAAACAAGGCTATCGACGAACTATCCTCTATTTCGGAGGCTCTGAAAGCCGCAGGAATGACCGATTATGCCGAGCGGATAGACGCTGTTATCGCCATTATAGGCTCACCAATCACGCAGGCAAGCACATAAGGAGGGCGGCAGAATGAGCGAAAAGAAACTACCGAGGTACGGCGTAACGATAATCAAAGCGTCGGACGAACGCCCGGTAAAGAAGTCAAACAAAAGCGAGCAGCTTGACGCAAGAGAGGAACTCTCGGCGGCGGATTGGATTTCACCGCCGATTGACCTTATTGGGCTGAAAGAACTCGAAACAGAGTCCTCTATCCTGCCGCAATGTATCAGAGCCTACAAAAACAACATTGCAGGCTTTGGTATCGGCATTAGATACAAAGACGACATTGAGGAAACGGACGAAATGGCGGCGGAGTACACGCGAGCGGAGGACATTATTCAGTTGCTCAATTTAGAGCAGGACACCAAAGAGGTATTCGAGGACTTGATAGAGGCTCGCGAAACCTATGGTATCGCATATCTTGAAGTAATCAGAAACCTTGCGGGCGAAGTCGTGCAGATTGAGTTTGTCAAGGACACCCCGACCGTAAAGAAAACAAAGCCGTTAGAGCCGTATGTCGATACGGCCTTTTTCTATAAGGGCGAGGAAATCACCCGGAAGCGGAAATTTCGGAAGTATTGCCAAGGCATTAACGGCAAGACAGTCTATTTTAAGGAATTCGGTGACCCTCGTGTTATGGATAAGCGCAACGGAGAGTATGTCGGCGAGGGCGGGACCGTTGACCTCGATAATCAAGCTAACGAGATTATGGAGTTTGCAATCGGCACAATGCCATACGGCGAGGTGCGTTGGATAGGACAGATACTCGGCGTAGACGGAAGCCGCAGAGCCGAATATCTGAATAACAACTATTTCAAGAACGGCAGGCATACGCCGCTGATGATACTTATTAAGGGCGGAACGCTCACGGACGACTCTTTTACCAAACTCACGGAGTATATGAACGGTATCAAGGGCGAAGCCGGACAACACGCCTTTATCGTACTTGAAGCGGAGTCGGTAGACAACCGGGCAGGCTTTGACGACGAGCAAAAGCCGGAGATTGAGGTCAAAGACCTTGCCTCTATTCTCCAAAAGGACGAATTATTCCAAGACTACCTCGACAACAACCGCCGCAGGGTGCAGTCCTCTTTTCAGTTGCCCGATTTGTATGTCGGATATACTACCGATTTCAACAGAGCGACCGCGCAGACGGCAATGGAAGTCACGGAAAAGCAAGTATTTCAGCCGGAGCGGAAAAGCCTTGCGTGGGCTATCAACAACCGTCTGCTCAACGGCTACAATTTCAAGTATGTTGAAGCATACTTCAAAGAGCCGGACATCAACAACCCGGACGATATGTATAAAATCCTAACCGTCGGCAACAACGCAGGCGGTCTGACACCGAACAAGGCGAAAGAGATTATCTATTCTTTGCTCGGCGACAATTACGAGCCTTTCGACGAGGAGTGGGGCGATATTCCCCTCGCATATGCAAAGACACAACAGGCGGCGAATTTCCCCGACCTTGCGGCGCAGCTTGAAAAGCAGATAAAGAAAGCCGCCGGAGCGCAGGACGACGCTATCGTGGCAGTAATGAAAGAGGTGCGCTCTCTGCTCGTGAAAATGAGCGAGGAGGCGGAGTGAGTATGTGCAACTGCGAAAAGCTGCTGAAAGCGATTGATAACTATATCGCAAAGGCGGACGACGACCTCAAAGACGCTCTAAAAGACGAGGGATATGCCGAGCCGGGAAAGACGGTAAAACGCATATCTGACATTGAGGACGCTATCGCCGAGGCTTTGGAGGAAGAAAGCGACCTGTTTATTACCAATGCGAATACCTGTATCGACGTTGAAACATTCGCCGCGAGGGTGTGGCCCGGAGTGAAACTCGACGACCGCACGTCCGAGAAAATACGGGAGATTTTCATTGAGCAAATGCAGGAGTTTTTACCCGACCTTGTAAAACCGTACCTCAAACGGACGGACAAGGCGCTCACGCTCACGACCATTTCAAAGCGGACCTCTGCGTGGGTGTCGGAATGGGGCGACCAACTCGGAAAACTGATGAAACTCACCTCACATACGGAGTTGGAACAGATACTCGACAAAAACCTCAAAGACGGCAAAGGCATACAGGACTTTATATCCGACATTCAGAACAGCGGTATTCGCAACGAGAGATACAGAGCGAGGGCAACCGCCGTTACAGAGGCTTTACGGGCGCACAGCGTAGCGCAGGAAGAAGCCATACAGCAGTCCCCGGCCGTCGAAGAAAAAGAGTGGGTACACACCGGGTCATATCGAAACGACCCCCGACCAAATCACGAGGCAATGAGCGGTCAGACCGTCCCAAAAGACCAACCGTTTACCCTATACGGCGCAGACGGAGGCGTATATTACCCACAATACCCCCGCGACCCTCTGTTGCCCGCAGGCGAAAGCGTCAACTGCCATTGCATACACCGAGGCATTGTTTCGGAGGATATTCTCGGTTTGCCACTTGCCCGCAGGAAAGAACTGCAGGCCGAGGCAATCGCCGAAATGGACGACGAATGGGAAAAGGAACTCAACGCCCGGAACAAATTAAAAGCAGGGATTTTATAATCCCCTAACTCACGGAAAAAGCGGCGCTATGCGTCGTTTTTTTATGTCGTCCTACGGGACGGCTTTATAACCTTAACACGCACAGAGAGGAGGTGAAAGAAAATGAATAACGTGCAAAAGGCAATCGCAATTACCGACGCGAGAATATCGTTTGTGTCGCTCGTAGACAAAGCGGCCAATAAAAGGTCATTCCTCATTACGAAAGCGACAGACGGTAAAGCGCAATTCTCCACCTACGGCCGAATTATCAAAGCCGACGCAGAACATCACTTCATTACGGGCATTGTGTATGAGCCGAACACCGAGGACGCTCACGGCAATTTTATGACCGAGGAAGAAATCACCAAAGCGGCATATTGGTACGCAAAGAACGGTAACAATGTGGACCTGCAACACGATTTTGAGGCGCTTGAAAACGCCGACGTCGTGGAAAGTTGGGTAGCAAAGGCAGATTTCAAAATCGGTGAGGAAACCGTGAAAAAAGGCACTTGGCTAATGACGGTCGAAGTAACTGATGATGATATATGGGACGCCGTTCAGAAAGGCGAAATCACAGGCTTTTCTATGGGCGGCGTTGGAAAATACGATACGGAGGACACGGATTTGGAGAATGTCGAAAAAGGCGGCACACCCGCCACAAACGAGCAGGCCGAACGCAAGGGCATTTTTAAGAAACTCGCCACTATGTTTGGCTTTGATGTCGTCGAAAAGGGCGAAATGAAAGACGAATACGAGAAGCGCAATAAGGCGTCTTCTTTTTGGAACGCTTTTTATACCCTCGAAGACATACTCTACCGCTACGACTACTCGCAGGACCGTTGGAGTTTTGAAAACGACGAGCAGACCATTAGGGAGGCTCTGTTGGATTTTAATAACATTATCTCCGACATTCTCGCAGGAAGCGGTATTGCGAAATCGCTCGCCCCCTCAAAGGGCGAAATGGGCGCCGGAAGAAAAACGGCGCTTGAAAATATCCAAAAATCAGTCGGCACAATTCTCGCCGACGCAAACAACGAAACGGAGGAAATCGAAATGACAAAAACCGAAATCGAGAAAATCGTTGCGGACGCTGTCGCAAAGAGCCTCAACGCTCCTGCGGCCGGCAAAGCAGCACCCGAAACCCCTGCGGCCCCGGAAACCGAAACTCCTGCCGCTCCCGCTGAAATCACCCCGGAGAGCGTTCAGAAAATGGTTGACGAGGCTGTGAAAAAGGCTCTCACCCCGGAAACCGAGGAGAAGCCTCTCACCGCCGAGGACGTGCAGAAGTGCGTCAATGAGGCTGTAAAAAAGGCCATTGAGCCTATTATGAAATCCCGCGCTCTGCCTACCTCTATCGGCGGCGACGGCGAGGGACAGGTCGAAAAATCCGGCGAACAGCACTATCTCGCCGGAATTCTTTAATTCACAAGGAGGACAAACACTATGAACAACAATGCAAGTATTGTCAAAGACGCAATCAAGACCGGGACGCTCACAAACGGATTGCTCAATCCCGAACAGTCCCGCCGCTTTTTGCAGCAGACTTTTGACGCAACCCCGCTCGGCGCACTCGTTCGTCACGAAATCCGCAGAGCAAAGACGGGCGAAATCGACAAAATCGGTATCGCCTCTCGTATCATTCGCCGCAAGACTGAAAATGCCGACGACGGCTACCGCGCAAGCGTAAAGACCTCTGCGGTAAACTACTCCACCACCGCAGTCAGACTGCCGTGGGAAATCACCGAGGAAACTCTCCGCGAGAATATCGAGGGCGAGGGCTTTGAGGCGACGGTCACCAACCTTATGACCCGTCAGCTCGGCGTAGACCTTGAAGACCTCTACCTCAACGGCGACGAAAGCACAAAGGACGCAGCTGCTTTCTCGGCTACTGCGGCATACTCTGTCGGCGATAAGGTTACTTACGACGGCGGGCTGTATGTATTCACCGCCGCTCATACCGCCGGAGCGTGGAACTCGGCACAGGTTAAGGAACTCGGTGCGGCCGGTGATGTTGATTTCTTGAAAATCAATGACGGTTGGATTAAGCAGATTAAGGCAGGCGGACACATCTACGACGCTTCCTCTGCTTCCTCTATGAGCCTTGACATTTTCTACAAGACCCTTGCCGCTATGCCGAACAAGTACAACAACGGCAAACTCCGTTGGATTATGTCACCTCACAGAGCGCAGGAATGGGAACTGTTCTTGATGAACAAGGTTATCGGTGCAGGCGGCGCAGTACCCGACAATGTATACACCGCTCCTGCAAAAATCCCCACCGTCGAAGTACCCGCACTTTCGGACGACGTTATCCTGCTCACCGACCCGAAGAACCTTATTGTGGTAAACACCTATGATGTTAAAATCCGCAAGACGAACGAGGGCAAGGAGGCAATTATGATGGATAAGCGCTTCTACACTACCCACCTTGACTTTGACCCGATTATCGAGGAAACCGACGCAACCGCAATCATCACCAATTTGAAGTAAAGGAGGAGGGGTGACGCTATGTATCATTTGAGAATGATTAAAGGTCGTTCGTACACGAGCGACGCTTTCAGAGCAACTGCAAAATATCCCGACGTTTACACCGAGGACGAGCAGGCGGTAATCGCCGCGCTCAATTCGGGACACTTTGCAAAAATCGAGGACGAAACCGTAACCGACACTCCCGGCACGGAGGACGAGGCTCAACTCGACAAAGAGGACCTTAACAAAATGACGGTCGCCAACCTCACCAAACTCGCAAAGGATATGGGGATTGACACAAAGGATATGAAGAAAGCCGAACTTATTGAGGCTATCTCCGCGCAGAGCGTCGCCCCTGGCCCGGAAACTTCTGCCGATTACGGTGAGGAAGACTGATAACGAGGAAAGGAGGGTGTGTTATGGCTGAAAGACCGTGGGCTACCCCGGAGGAAGTCAAAGAATACACCGACTATCCCTCTGTCAAGAAGCGCGACGACGCAAAACTCAAAATCGACATAACGAGAGCGGAACAGTATGTTATTTCATACACGAATAACAAGTTTGAGGACTACGAAACGGTCCCCGAACAGGTCAAAACGGCCGTTATTCTTGTAGCGGAAGCGTTTGCCTATAACACAGCGCTCACATCACGGGAAATGAAATCGGAGCAATTCGACGACTATTCCTACACGGTGTCGGACGCAGGACCGATTGACATATCGGGACTCGGACTCGGCTCTCTGCTTGAAGATTTTTGCGTTTCGGAGGCAAAGCGCGGCGTAACCCTCCGAATGAGAGCATTGTGAGGAGGACGGGCTATGAGCATTGAGGCATTGTTTGACCACACTTGCGATATTTACCATATCGTAGAGGGCGAAAACAACCCCGGCTACAACTTGCCCTCCTCTCCCTCGTTTTCCTATCCCTCTGTTGCCGACGAGAATGGCGTACAATGCCATTTTACCGTTAGGGTAGGAAATAATACCTCTATGGTGCAAAACGAGCCACAGAACGAATATTCGGCGCGTATCAAGTTGAATTTACCCGTCGGGACAGATATAAGACTGCACGACAAGGTCGTAGATTGCGACACGAAACTCGAATATACCGCCGTAACGCCTCCTCGAAACATACGAGGAAATCACAGTATCGTTTACATTGAGAGGACACGGGAGCAGAAACCGCTATGAAGTATGTCGATTTTGATACCGCCGGAGCGGATAAATTTTTCGACGCACTCGAAGCGGCCGCACGGGGCGGATTTCGCAAGGAATTGGAACTGTTCTTGGAGGGACTCGGCAACGAATTTCTGCGTATAGTTGAGGACGAAATCATACGCCGCAAAGTCCTCGACACCCGTTTGTTACTCGCCTCGTTCCATAAGGGCGACGGCAACAACCTATGGGAACTGACGGAGGGAAACCTCACGCTCGAAGTCGGCTCGACACTCGAATACGCAGGATACGTGAATGACGGACATTGGACCAACCCCAAAGGCGTAGACAGGCGGTTTGTTCCCGGCTATTGGCAGGGCGACCGCTTTATATACGACCCGACGGCGGAGGGCGGTATGGTGTTAAAGCAGCATTTTGTAGACGGAAAACCCTACTTTGACTCCGCTTTACGCATACTCGATAAAATGCTCCCGGAATTCCTTGACAAGAAGCTGCAAGAGTGGCTCGACAATTACTTTTAGCGGAGGTGGTGCAAATGCTTGAACAGGAAATAGCAAGCATTATCAAATTCACGCTCGACAGCGCAGGCAACCCTGCACCGTACTATAACGAGGTGAAAGAGAATTTTATCGTTCCGTCGTGCTATTTTCCGTCGCCGGAGATTGACACCGACGGCGAAACATTCCGCACCTACCGACTGCATTACACTTGGTTTATCAAATTCTTTCACAAGACTACGGAGGACTCATACGCTATGGCGTTGAGAGTCCTCCTTGCTTTGAAAGGTGCGAGAAACCTTGTACCGCTTATCGGTACGGACGGAAAGAAGACGGGCGACGGACTGCGTATCAATGACCCGGAATTGAAAAAAGTCGATAGCGGCGTTTACCAAATCAAAATCGAATGGGACAGCCGCCGACCGTACAACGACCCGGAATATCTGTATATGCAGGACTATCACATTGAGGGGTGGAGCAACCCGGATATATACCTCGAAAGGAAATTTACGGCGGAGGTACTCTCGGAAATAGAGTCCTATGTTGCAAATTATCATACCACCGAGGGCAAAGCCGGGACCTATCCACCGAAGAAATAGGAGGCTATCAAAATGGCAAAAGAAACTAATGCCGTCGCCGAAAAGGCGGAGGCGACACCCAAGTTTACCATTGAGAAACTCCGCGAGAACTGCTATGCCGTTTTCGGCATTTCCAAAAGCACTTTTGACGGAGCGACTTATGGACTCGACGGCGAATATACCGTCGAAGAAATGAAAACCGCCATTGAGAAATGGCAGAATAAGGAGGCAAAATAACTATGGCAGGCGGAAGATTTGACAAACTCGCAGGCAAGGTCAGACCCGGCACATATATCAACTTTGAAAGCACACGTGTCGGAACTGTCGGAGTCAGCGAGAGGGGTATCGTAGTAATGCCGTTTATCGGTCACGACTACGGCCCTGCAAAAGAATTTATCCACATCACCAACGCCGCACCCGACGCGGAGAGCGCAAAACTCGGTCATAGCATTTATGACGACAACACCAATATGCTCCTCGTCCGTGAGGCGTTGAAAAATGCGTCGGAGGTGTATATTTACATTGCCGCAGCAGCAGGCACAAAGGCAACAGGAACGGGCGGCGGTGTAAAGGGTACGGCTCGTTACGGCGGCTCACGCGGCAACAAACTCGCTTATGCGATTGCCGCAAACCCGGTGAGCGGCTTTGACATCACCGTAACGCTCGACGGGGCGACCGTCAATCTTTATGAGGGCGTAGCGACTATTGCAGACCTCGTCGCAAAGAACGACGCATATATCACATTTGAGGCGGCGTCCGACTCGTCCACTCTTGCGGCCGTTGCGGGTGTAACCCTCGCGAACGGCGCAAACGGAGTAAGCGCCAACAATGATGTAACAGCATTCCTTGACGCTATCGAGGGCGTTAAGTTTAATGCGCTCTGCTTCCCGTCCACCGAAACTACGCTCTGCGCCGCCGCAAAGAGCAAAATTAAGTATCTGCGCGAGAATGTCGGCAAGGGCGTAATTGGTGTACTCGCAAACACAGCGGCAGACTATGAGGGCATTATCAATGTCACGAACGGCGTTGTCGTAGACGGTCACACCCTCACAGCAGCGCAGGCAACCGCTTGGGTAGCCGGAGCAACCGCCGGAGCGACCTATGTGCAGAGCAACACCTACAAGCAATACGACGGGGCGACCGCCATTAACGGCGTTAAGACTCACGAGGCGGCTGTTGCCGCTATTCAGAACGGCGAATTTTTCTTCTCGTACTCCGAGGAGGGCAAAGTCGTCGCAGAATACGACATTAACAGCCTCGTAACATTCACGGACAAGAAAGACGACACCTACCGTAAAAACCGCGTTATCCGCGTGTTTGACACCTTTGCGGAGAGTGTGCAGCTTAATTTCCCGCCCAATAAGTACCCGAACTCCCCGGACGGTTGGGATGTTATGGAGGGCGTAGGTCGCTCTATTCTCAAACAGTTTGCGGACGCAGGAGCAATCAAAAATGTTGACTACGACAACGATTTTCTCGTAGACCGTGAAAAGAGTGTCGGCGACGAAACATATTTCAACGTCGGACTCGAAGCGGTTGACAGCGCCGAGAAACTCTACTTTACCGTAGCGACAAGATAAGGAGGACGACGCAATGAGTATGAAGTATAACAAAAATCCTATCTCTCTGCGCGAGGGAAAGGTGTTCATTGACGGCATAGAGGTGCTTGACAGCGTTAAATGCGACATCAAGTTTACCCCAGACGTGTGGAGCGGCAAAGTAATCGGCGAGAGAACGCCGAGCAGCCGTTGGCTCGGATATGCGGTAACGGGTAGCATTACCCGCCGCCGCTCTACTCCGTGGCTCAAAGAGAAGATTGCCGAGTATAAGAAAAACGGCTCTACGCCGGAAATGACTATACAGGGCATTATGAACGACGAGAACAGCGACTACTACAAGGACAACGGCAATGACACCGTAACTTGTGTTGGGTGCGTTCTCACGGGCGACATTCCCCTCACCGCACTTGACAGCGCAGGCGAGGTTGTTGACGACGCTATTTCGTTCAACGCAAAGGATATTGTCTGATAACGATTGAAGCCCCTCCGCCCTATGACGGAGGGGTATTTCATTATTCAAAAAACATAAAGGAGATTTACCGCTATGGCAAAGAAAGACTTGAAGTGGTTTATGCGTGAGCATAAGCAGGAAATTATCACCGTAAAAGGCCCGGACACCATTAAGGACGACGAGGGCAATGTTATCGAACTCGAAATCAAGGTGCTTTCGCAGGAGGAAATCACCCGCATTAACGACGCTTACAGAAAGCGCACTATCGCCACCGATAAAAAGGGTAACCCCTATATCAATAACGGCGAGGTGGTATTCAAAACCGAGAGGGACAGCGCAAAGGCGACCCGTCACATCATTGTGGAGGCGTTGCAGTACCCCAACCTCAAAGACGAGGAACTGATGAAGTATTACGGTTGCGTAGATGTGACCGATATGCCGCTCAAAGTTTTTCCATCCCCGGAGGAATTTCAGCACGTTTCCCGCGTTGTTTTTGCGGCGCTCGGTATCGGCTCTTTCACCGACGAGGACGAGGCCGATACTACGGTAGACGAAGCAAAAAACTAATCTCCCGCGAGGGGTCTGACGGCTTTTGGGCGCACATTTTATGGCAAAAACATAATCTGCGCCCGGAAGAATTCGAGGCTATGTCGGCACGTAAACGAGCGTTCTATATCGCCTCGGAAATCAAAGCCGCAGAGGACTCCCGTGGGAAATAAAGAAAGGAGGCGGAATGAGTGGCAAGTATATCGGCAAAGTTTAAGCTGATTGATGAAATGTCCGCCAAACTCGACAAAATCGCACAGAGCGGGCGCTCTGCTCTATCCCAATGGGAAAAAGCGGGAGCGGCTATCGACGCGGCGTTTGACGGTGCGGCGACCGAAACCGCACAGACGGCGCAATCTATCAATACATCTACTGACGCAGTTGATAAATTCGGCGAAGCGACCGCACGAGCGGCAGACAAAGCCGACGAATTCACGGCGGCAATGGACGAAATGGAGAACGCCACAAACGCCGCCTCCACCGCTTCTGATGAACTCGCCTCCGCCGGGAACGAAACCGAGGAGGCACTCAACGGCGTTACAGAGTCGAGCGAACGGGCCGGCAAAAAGGTCAAGGACTATGGAGAGGAAAACGAGGAGGCGGGCCGGAAATCAAAGAAATTCGGTGAGGAAACAACCGAGGCTATCCAATCTATCGAGGACCTGCTAATTACTGTCGGCATTACAAAACTGCTCAAAGGTATCGGCGACGCTTTTGTAGACTGCGTGGGCGACGCTATCGAATTTGAAAGCGCAATCACGGGTGTTTATAAGACCGTTGACGGTACGCCGGAGCAGTTAGCGCAGATTTCGGACGAAGTAAAGGATCTTGCGCTGAACATACCCGCCACAACGACGGAAATTGCGGCAGTAGCAGAGGCCGCCGGACAGTTGGGCATTGCAACGGAAAATGTTATGGCGTTTTCAGAGGTTATGATAAACCTCGGTGAAGCAACAAACCTCACCTCTGACGAAGCAGCGTCGGCTCTTGCGAAGTTTACAAACATTACAGGCACATCAGCGGAAGAATACGAAAACCTCGGCTCGACTATCGTTGCACTCGGTAACAATTTCGCCACAACAGAGGCAGATATTGTTGCAATGTCAACCCGTATGGCTTCCGCCGGAACGCTCGCAGGAATGACGGAAAGCGATATATTGGCACTTGCGGCGAGCCTGTCGTCCGTAGGTATTGAAGCAGACGCGGGCGGCTCGTCTATGTCAACGCTTATTTCAAAAATGCAGCTTGCGGTAGAAACCGGGAACGAGCAACTCGAACAGTTTGCGTCGGTTGCCGGGTATTCTGCAGACGAATTTACGAAAAAGTGGGGCGAGGACGCGGCACAAGCGCTGTATGCGTTTATCGCAGGACTGCAAGACACCGAGAGAAACGGAATGTCGGCGACGGCTGTACTCGACGATATGGGTATCACCGAAATTCGGCTTTCCAACGCCATTAAGGCGCTGTCGAACAACAGCGACAGCCTCGGTCAAGCGCTCACATTTGCAAACGGTGCGTGGGAGGAAAACACCGCACTTGCAACAGAGGCAAATACACGATATTCGACGCTCGAAAGCAAACTCGGAATGACAAAGAACGCCGCAAACAATTTGAGCATTGCTGTGGGTGATGTATTCACTCCGACGATTTCAAAGGCGGCAGGCGTAGGTCATTCGATTTTGACGGGGCTGACCGACTTTGTAAAGGCAAACCCGACCGTAGTAAAAGGCGTTGCGGCAATTACTATCGGTGTAGGCACATTTACCGCCGCTATTGTGGCATATACCGTCGCAACAAAGGCGGCAAAGGTAGCGCAGGCGGCGCTGAATGCCGTGCAGCTCGCCAACCCCTACTACCTTGTAGGAGCGGCTATTGCAGCTGTTACAATAGGCATTGTTGCCTTTGCCGCTTCTATGTCGGACGCACAGAGCAAAAGCCAAGAATTGTCCGCAGCTTCAAAGAAGCAGGAAGAACAACTCAAATCGCTTGAAGCGGAGTACAAAACTGCTTGCGACACATACGGTGAAACCTCATATCAAGCGCAGGAACTGTCGTGGAAAATCGAGAGCCTTTCGGCAGAGTATGAGGCGAGCAAACAGACCGTACAGGAATTCTATGACTCGCTCGAACAAACCCACAAAGAGTATGAGGAGATGTGTGCAAGGCACGACGAAACTATCGAAAAAGCGAACAAAGAAAGTGCGAGCATTATGTCGCTTGCTTTCAGACTTGAAACTCTCGCTGAAAAGACGAATGTTTCAGCCGGAGAGCAGGAAGAAATCCTCGCTATTATTCAGCGCCTCAATCAAGAAGTGCCGGACCTTTCGCTGTCATACGATAAGTTATCGCACAGTTTTTCCACATCTGCCGACGCAATAGTTAGCCTTGCAAAAGCCGAGGCGACATCAAGAAAGCAAAAGGCTCTTTATGAGTCTCTTGTTGAGCAGATGTCGGAACTCGACGTACTCGAAGAGAAGAGAACGCAGGCACTACAACAGCAAGCCTCGGAGCAGGAAAAAGTCAATGCGCTTGTAAACAGCTCAAAATACAAGCAAATGATGGACGAGGTCAAGAGCGTTGGAGACGAGGTATCGGGCAGAAATTACGCCTCGAAATGGGCATCTTTCTCCGATGAAATCAATAAGGCTAACGAGGCTTTGGCAAAAGCCAACGGAGCAGTAGAACAAGCAACCGAAGACTACGACAACTGTTCAGATAAAATAGACGAGATAAAAGGAAAACTCGTTGAATTATCAGGCGGAATAGATGAGTCAAGCGATAAAATGCTTACCTACGAGCAGGCAGTCGAAAAATCGCTATCAAGCGTCAACGCGCAGATTACGGAACTCTGTCAGAAGTACGACGAGGCATACGAAGCGGCCCGCGAGAGTATCGACGGTCAGATAGGTTTGTTTGACAAAATCGTAGTCAAAGCGGAGTTGTCTATCGCCGATATGCAAGGGGCGTGGGAAAGCCAAATCCTGTACCTCACCTCTTATACGGAAAACCTCAAAAAGGCTATGGACTTTGGACTCGATAGGTCGTTGGTAGAGAAATTGTCCGACGGCAGCGAGGAGAGCGCAGCTCAACTCGACACTATCATCAGCAAGGTTGAGAGCCTCGGAGGGAAAACCGAAGCGGCAAAGAAGTTTGTGGACGACTTTAACGCAAAATTCCGAGAGGTTGAAAAGGCAAAGGACGATTTCGCCGAACAGGTAGCCGACATTGAAACGGATTTCACCGGGACAATGAAAGCGCTTGAAGACCAACTCGACAGCACCATAGACGAAATGAATATGGAGGCGGACGCAGCTGCGGCGGCAAAGGCAACAATGCACGGCTATATCTCCGAGATAATCGCCGGAGGAAACTCGGCTGTTGCGGCGGCGGCAGACGCGGCGGCAAGAGTCAGAGCAGCTCTGCAATCGGGCGTTGCTACTACGGCGTCGGGCGGCGGTTGGACTTCATACGCAGACGCAGCGGCAGCGGGTCATTCAAACATTCGCACGGCCTCTGAATTTGCAAGAGGCGGCGCAGACAAGAACAAATACGGCTCTTATCAAAACTACCTTGACGCAATGTATAAGCAGTACGGCGGATATGCAGAGGGTACAGATTACGCTGACGCAGGCTTAAAACTCGTCGGCGAACACGGTCCCGAACTTGTCGAATTTGCAGGAGGCGAAAAAGTCTACACCGCTGACGAAACCGAGGGTATTCTCGCAAGGTCGGCGGCAAAGGAATTCTACGCTACGCCGCAGGGCGATATAGGCAAGTCGGAAACGCCGAAAGACAGCGACGGTCCGAAGATTATCAGACTTGAAATCAACGGAGCGGGCGCAATCGAGGTTGACGAGAATGTGGACGAGGCGACGGTCGTTGCGATTATGCAACAGCACCTCAAACCCGTACTCACGAGCATTGTCAAGCAGGAAATCTACGAGGAGGGAGATTTGTCCTATGATTATTAAAAACAAATATGAAGTATGGATTACATTCAATGGGGAGAAAGAGAAAATCCGCCTCCCCGTTCTCCCGGAAGAATTCAATATGTCTATGGGGTCAAAAGACCAAAGCGTAGATATTATCGGACTCGGAGAAATCCTCGTAGCACAAAGCAGGCCGGCGACGGAATTCAGTTTTTCGTCATTTCTCCCGGCGGCAACATTCCCCGGCATTCAATTTTCGCGCATTTACGAGCCGAAGACCATTCGTGACAAACTTATCGGGTGGAAGAACAGCAAAAAGCCCGTACATCTGATAATTACGGGCTTAAATGTTGATTGTTATTGCCGTATCACGAAATTTCAGCCGACAGAAAAAGGCGGAGATGTAGGAACGGTGCATTACTCAATAGCGTTCAAGGAGTACCGGGAAACAAAAGTCCGTCAAGTCAAAGTTGAGGTCAAAACAGCGACGGCTACGGTGTCGTCAAACACGGCGCGGACAGATAATACCACACCGCCGAAGACCTACACCGTGAAGCGCGGCGACTGCCTGTGGAATATCGCAAAACGCTTTCTCGGAAGCGGAGCGAAGTACACGCAGATATACAACCTCAACCGCGATAAGATAAAAAACCCGAACTTGATTTATGTAGGGCAAGTCCTTACATTGCCGTGATAAAGGAGGGGTTTTATGGCGGACGGAGTTAATCTCATTGTTATCAAAGGGTCGCAGGGCTACGACGTTACGGACCTTGTGCAACAGGTAAAGTGGAGCGGGAGGAAAGGCTCGTCCTCCCGCTATATAGAGGTGTCAATGCTCGACGACGAGGACCGGGCAGACCGGGCAAATATCGACGTCGAAAAAGGACATCAATGTATTTTTAGCTACAACGGAGCGGAACTGTTCAGAGGTATTATTATGCGCCTGCAACAGACCGGGCGGAAGCAACTCACATTTAAGGCTTATGACAACGGTATCTACCTCGCAAACAACAAAGATACATTCAATTACAGCAACAAAACATTGAGCGAAATTTTCAAAGATGTATGCTCACGATTTGGTATGCCGTATTCGGAATGTACCGACACCAATTACAGAATACCCGAACTCACAAAGCCGAAAACGACCGCCTTTGACGCGCTCTGCGACGCTATGAGCCAAACATACGCGGCAAGCGGGCAAAGATACTATATCGACTCTCAAAAAGGCTCTCTGCGCCTTTTGCGGCGGCGAGAGAATGTTATGCAATGGGTAATTGAGCCTAATTCAAACTTAATCTCGTACACGAACAGCATTTCGATAGAGAAAGTTAGAACGAGGGTAAAGCTGCTCTCCGACGAGGGGACCGTACTCGCAGAAAAGTCAAATCCAACGCTCGAAAAGGCTATCGGCGTTATGCAGGACATTGACAACCCGGACGAAACCCTCAATTCGGCGCAGCTTCAAACGCTTGTGTCAAGTATGCTCGCAGAAAAGAGCGCCCCGGAGCGCTCGCTCAAAGTTGACGCTTTGGGAATTCCCGAAGTAATCGCCGGACTCGGCGTATTTGTGATTATTCCGTCGCTGAACATATCCAAAACCTACTATGTAGACGAGGACACGCATATTTTCAAGGACAACTACCACAAAATGAGCCTCACGCTCAATCTTGCGAACGACTCCGAATATGACAAATCCAAAAACAGCACCGCACAGCAAAGCGGCGGCAGCTACAAAGTCGGTGATGTGGTGAACTTCAACGGCGGAAATCATTACATTTCGTCCGTTTCGTCCTCGCCTGTCGGCGGAACGAGAAAAGGCGGAAAAGCAAAAATCACATACACAGCACCCGGCGCAAAGCACCCATATCACCTCGTCGGCGGAGCATACAACAACCTCGGAGGGAGTTGCAACGTCTACGGTTGGGTCGATAGCGGGTCATTCAGTTAAAGGAGGCAGACTATGGCGAACAATACCCCGGAAGAAAGCACAAGCATTAAGGGGCTGTTTCAAGGACTTATCCCCGACGCTTGCGGCGTAATTCAAGGGACCGTCACCTCGGTTTCCCCTCTTTCTATCCGTGTAGTGAACGACGAAAAACTCACCCTCAACGCCTCGATACTGATTGTACCGAAGCATTTGACAGACTATACGGCTACGGTCGATATAGTGCAAGGGAAAGGCTCTGTCAACAGCAAGACGGCGACAGACGGCGGACACACGCACAAATACAACGGCAACACCGAGAACGGCGGAGAGCCAGACCATAATCACGGGTACAAAGGCACGACGGAGGAAACAAAGCACTCCCACAGCCTTGCGTCATTCAATATCTACAAGGCGACTATGACGGTTTACAATGCGTTGAAAGTCGGTGAAAAGGTACACCTCCTCTCCTTTGACAACGGCAAAAAATACTATGTTTTGGATAGGGTGGTGTGATTATGGAAAGCGTATTTATCCCAATACCCGTAACGGAGGTTACGGAAGCACAGGAGAAACCGTCGCTGACCTACAAACTCGACCTCGACAAAGGGCGAATAGTGGGGACGGTAGACGGACTCGAAGCAGTAAATCAAGCAATACGGAAAGCGATTATTACACCCCGGTTTAAGTGCTTGATTTACGATAATCAGTATGGCAGCGAAATAGAGGCTGCGGTGATAGACAAAGACGCTACGCCGGAGCTCATAGAGGCTGTTATCCCCGGCTTTGTAAAAGACGCACTCAAACCCGACACTCGAATATTAAAGGTCTACGACTTTGCATTTGAGTTTAAAGGAGAGAGCGCGTATATCTTTTTCAGAGCCGACACTATTTTCGGCGAAACCGAATTCGAGGAGGTGATTTGATGTTTTCGGAAGAGTACACATACGAGCGACTTTTACAAGATGTCCTCGACAATGCGCCGGAGGGCATAGACACCCGACAAGGCAGTATATTCTACGACGCTATATCGGGCGTTTTAATGAAAGTCGCAAAACTCTATGTCGATATTGATATGATTGCCGAACTTGTTTATATCGACAGCGCAACGGGCGACTACCTCGACCGCAAGGCGTCGGAACATTCCGTAACACGCCTGCCCGCCACTTGTGCGAAATACTATGTTACATTTGAGGGCGTAACCCCCGACCCCGGAGAGCGGTTTTATACCGACGGCCTGTATTTTGTGTTAAAGCAGGACGACGAGGAGCGGTATTACCTCGAAGCGGAGGAAGCAGGAACGGGCGCAAACGGCGTTTACAGCGGTACGGCCGCAATCCCGGTTAATAATATACCAGGTCTAACCGCCGCAACATTCGGCGCGGCAGCGGAACTCGGCTCGGACGAAGAAAGCGACGACGCACTCCGTGAAAGACTACGCGAGAAAATGTCGGGACCTGCAGAAAACGGAAACAGACAGCATTACAGAACGTGGTGCGAGGAGGTAGACGGCGTAGGCAGAGCGAGAATTATCCCGCTTTGGAACGGCCCGAACACGGTCAAGGGCATTATTATTGACCCAAACGGTTTGCCGGCCGGCAACGCCGTCATTGAGCGTGTGCAGGAATATATAGACCCGGACGAAGATAACGACGGAGAGGGCGACGGACTCGGCGAGGGTGTTGCAAATCTCGGCGCACATTTTACGGCGGTCAGCCCGACAAAATGCACTATAAATGTGTCGTTCAATGCCGTACTGACAGGCGGAGCAACACAACAGCAGGCGGCTGAGGAAGCACGGACGGCTATCGCAAACTACCTTAAAGACCTCACGCTCAACACGGAGGACGAGGAGGATATTGTGGTGCGTATTTCCGCCGTCGGCGCTATTATCAACGGGCTATCTTCTATTATCGACTACAATAGCCTTACCTTTAACGGCGAAATGTCAAACATTGAGCCGAGCAAAGAAGCGGTTGCGGTCGTTGGGGAGGTGACGGTGAGTGTATTATAGCAATGGATTTGACAGCGCCTATGAGGAACTTATCACCTTTTACCCTGTTTTTTACCGTGATGTTTTTGAAATGCGAGCGATACTCGAAGCCGAGGGAAAAATCGTTGACGAAGCAACGGCGACGATAAACGGCGTAATCGAAAACTCATTCGTAGAGTCAGCGGACGAGGCTACGATAACACGCCTCGAAGCGTGGTTACAATTACAGACCGACAAGAGCCGCCCTTTGGAGGAGCGCAGGAGGTTCGTATATTCGTTTTTTGTTGGCTTTGGTAAAATATCTGCCTCAAAGTTAAAAGAGGCTCTGCGAGCGTTCACGGGCGCTGAAAGCAACATTTATTTCAAACCGACGGACGAAGCGGGCAACAACACGCTCATTATCGAAATGGAGCGCGGCGAAAATGCGGACATAAGTTATTCCGATATTAAAACCGTACTCGATAAAAAGATACCCGCCCACATTGCCTATAAAGCGTTTGTTACCTACTCCGCCGCTATCGCAATATCAAAGCGGAGGACAAACTACAAACACGAATACAGGCTATGCGGTTTAGAGCCGGATATTGCCCTGCTCGGTAAAAAGCAAACGAAAACCTCGGTAACAGAGAGCGACGCAGCCGCAGAGAGTTACGGCACGGACTATCGTTACTGCGGAACTGCGTTGGCGGGCAATGTTTGAGAAAGGAGGAGCAGGCTATGTTTTGGAAAGACGAATTTCTTGCAAAGCGCAGAGCCGAATGGTTGCGAAGCCTTGACCGATTTCAGTATTTGACAAACGGCGAATGGAAAGACGCTGTTATCACGGAGAAAAAGGTCGAGGGCAATGCAATCAAAATCACGACCGTAACGAACGACGACGCAAGCGCCGCCAATATTACGGGAGTGCGTATTCTCGACCGGGACGGCATTGTAGCCGGACAGTTGACCGAGAATATCGAAAAGAAAGCAACGCAGGGCGTTTTGACGCTTTGGGAATTCCCGCTATACGAAATCGAATAGGAGGTGAACAGAATTGTATAGTATTCTCATTTGGAAAGACCACTCAATCAACCCGAACAACACCTACACAGTCAAGGAGAATTCTGACGGTACTGTAACGCTCACCCCATATGGGACCGTGTTACAACAGGGTACGAATATGTCGGCTACTAACTTCAACAATATGGAGTTTGGAATTGCGGACGCAGACCTCGCCGCCCGAATTCTTACTATTGCCGTGAGGGACGCAAACGACCGTCTGACTGCAAATGCGGCTGACATTACCGCCGCAGTCGCCGCATACACAAAAGAGTTTGCGGTGGAAGAAAAGACGATCACCCTCACCAACACCGCAGGCTATCCGTTTAATAATTCCGTGCAGACCGTGAGTATGACCCCTGTGCGGAAAAACAAAAACTACCTTGTAGAATACAGCATTACAACGAAGAACGGCAATGTCGGAGAGGTTGAAATCTCTGACAAGCAGCTCAACGGTTTTAAGGTTGCATTTACGGGCAGCGCAAAGAGCGTAACGCTCAAATTATTTATCAAAGGAGGAACAATCTAATGATTATCGTAGAAAAGAATGTCGGCCCGAAAATCGGGTATGAGGTAAACAACAAAGCCGTGTGCCTCGACGACGACCTCACAATCAATCTTGCAAAGCGTCAGAAAGACTGGCCCGTGCATATCGACGTTTGTAGCGACGAGGACGGCGCACTCGTTATCGGTGCGGAAAGCGGTCATTTCTATGTGGTGCAGTTTGATATTCCTGCAACGGAATACAGCGAGCCGGAAACCGAGGAGGAAACTCCGACCGCTCTGCCGCTTGATATGGAAAAAGTCACAATGACTTTGTGGGCGCTCGAAAACCGCCCTACGGAAGAATAAGGAGGAATAAGCAATGAGTAATTTTGACCTTACGGGGCTTGCCGTTAGTTCGGTATTCCCGACAAACAAAGTAATCACCGACGACAAGGGACTCCCCTCGGTTATGGTGTATATTCCGAAATTTAAGATGTCAGACGTTATCACGGGCGGAAGCAACAGCGTACACCCGGCGTTTATCGTAGACGGCGTTGAGAAGAACGGTATCTACATCTCGAAGTATCAGAACAAGGTATACGACGGTCGTGCGTACTCCCTCCCCGGAGAAGACCCGACCACAGGTATCAACTTTGATAATTCTATCGCCCGCTGCACCGCAAAGGGTGCGGGGTGGCACTTAATGACTGCTATGGAATGGGGCGCTATCGCCTTGTGGTGCAAGAAAAACGGTTGGTTGCCCTACGGCAATAACAACTACGGCAAGGACACACGCGAGAGCCTCTATAAAGCAGTACCGACGCTCTACGGCTCTGACGGCAAAATTAACCGCGTAGCAACAGGCACAGGCCCAGTCGAATGGAGTCATAATAAGCAGCTCGACGGTATATACGACCTCAACGGCAATGTAAATGAGTGGGTCGGCGGTATGCGTCTTGTCAAGGGTGAATTACAAATCCTTGAAAACAACAACGCCGCAAACGGAAGTAACTCGCAGACGGCAACCTCGGCGCAATGGAAAGCGATTGACGGAACGACGGGTGAACTCATTACGCCGAACGGGACAGGCACGACCGAAAACTCCCTCAAACTCGATTATGTGTCGAGCAAATGGAAGTGGATTACGGGTACGATTTCGGCGCAGGCGGACGAATACAAATCCTGCACTTTCGTCAATGTCAGCGCCGACGACAATGTATGTGCGGAGGCAAAGGAACTCCTTTACGCCCTCGTAATGCTCCCCGACGACGCCTCATTTAACTATGAGAGCGACTACTTCTATGCCAACAACGGCAACGCGGAGCGGTCGCCGTTTCGTGGTGGCTGCTGGAGCGACGGGACGCGTGCGGGCGTGTTCTGCACGGGTTTGTATTACGGGCGCCCGGTTACGGGCAGCTTTCTCGGCTTCCGCTCCGCTTTTTATGATTAACTGATAACTGCATACTGAACGACTGACGGGAGGGGCGGTAGCCCCTCCCTATTTCGTTGGAAAGGAAAGACTATGGATATTGAGAAAATCAATTATGGCAAAGACACAACCTCTTTTATTCTCAAAGAAAAGATTGCCGATATGATAGCATACGGCAAGCCCGCCGTAGACAACTTTCCGAGGAGAGAACGGCAGACCGCCGACGAGATACGAGCAACTATGCTGAATATGCTCCGACTGTCTATCAAGATTGAGAAAAAGTATTATTCCAAAACCGACTTACGGGACCTTGATATAGAACTCGACACCCTGCGTCATTTTATCCGCTTTGCGCAGGATAAGAGATACTATAACCCAAATGTCGCACCGCCTCTTGCTTTCAAAAAGTACGAGGTGTGGAGCAAAATGCTGAACGAAATCGGCAGGATAATCGGAGGCTATATGAAGTACCTCAAATAGTGCAAAGCGGGAATATGCCATTTAGCGGTCGCCGTATCGTGGTGGCAACTGGAACAACGGGACGAATGCGGGCGTGTTCTACACGAATTTGAATAACGGGCGCACGAATACGAACAGCAATCTCGGCTTCCGCTCCGCTCTGCTGTTGTGCCGGGACAAGGTGAAAATCCTACGGGGTATCACGCAGCGCACAACACCAAAGGGGCATATTTCCAACCCAAAACAGGAATTGTTAGGGAAAAGATTTAATTGCCGTGAAAACGCCGCGAGGACGGCGAGGCAGGAATGTCACGCACGGCGCAAAGGCTTAGGAGGAAAGATTATGGAACAGCAGGCAGAGAGTCCGCCGATTAACTATCTGACGGACGCATACGAGCGGATTTATGATTACGAGGAATTGTATAATTCATACCTCGAAGCAAGGAAGAACAAACGATACCGGGACGACGTGCTGAAATACACGGACAACCTCGAAAGCAACCTCATTGAATTACAAAACGAACTGATATGGCAGACCTACAAGGTCGGAAAATACCGTCCGTTTTTCGTATATGAGCCGAAAAAGAGGCTCGTTATGGCGTTGAATTTCAAGGACCGTGTTGCTCAATGGAGTGTTTACAGACAACTCAACCCGTATTATGACCGCCTTTTTATCGGGGATAGTTACGCTTGCAGAAAAGGAAAAGGCTCTCACGCGGCGGCGGACCGTTTGCAATATTGGTTACGGCAGACGGGCAGAAAGCCGGGAAAATGGTACTACTTAAAGTTGGATATAAGCAAATATTTCTACCGGGTAGACCATTCCGTACTACTCAATATTCTTTCAAGGAGAATAAAGGATGAGAGGCTAATGGGACTGCTCCGCACGATAATCAATTCAGAGGAGCAGGCTTTCGGACTGCCGGCCGGCGTAGCGCCGGACGATTGCCCGGATGACGAATGGCTGTATGATGTGGGAATGCCTATCGGCAATCTGACATCACAATTATTCGCAAACATCTACCTCAACGAACTCGACCAACATTGCAAGCACGACCTACACCTCCACCATTATATACGCTATATGGACGATATTATTATCCTCCACAACAGCAAAAGTGAACTACAAGCAATCAAGGACGATATAGAGGTATTTTTGGCGGAAAAACTGCACCTCAGTCTGAACAACAAGACGGCAATACGCCCGACGAGCCTCGGTATCGACTTTGTGGGGTATCGCATATATGCGACACACCGCAAACTGAAAAAGCAGACCGCCCGGAGGATTATCCGAAGCGTTACGGCAATGAGTAAATCACTTGCGGCAGACACACTCTCACGGGAGGATTTCGACCGCACAGCAGCCTCGTACAAGGGTATATTTCAGCATTGCAACAGTTTCGGATTGCGGCGGAAACTCAACGCAATTTTTAAGGAATACGCCTTGTGCGGGAAAGGAGGAACAGCGAATGCAGTTTGATTTTTGGCAATTTGTAGCGGCACTCGGAATACCGACGGCGTTTACAGGCCTATGTGTATGGCTCTTAAAAAAGCACCTCGACAAAAAAGACGAAGACCACGAACGCAAAGAGGAAGCGCGAAAAGAACTTGACGTTATGCTCTTGCACGGAGTCAGCGCCGCTATTTCGCTTGGAGAGGCCACAGCGAGAGCGGTACAGCGTATTCCAGACGCACATTGCAACGGAGATATGCACGCGGCTTTGAACTATGCTGCAAAGGTTAAGCACGAACAAAAGGACTTTATGACCGAGCAAGGCGTAGAACATTTGCACGACGATTAAGGAGGCGAAACCCAATGCAGAAACCCAAAAAGAGTGTGGGCGTGATGAATATAATTCTCGTCATTATCGCCCTCACCCTCGTTACATTTACAGTCGTTATGATAAGAACATTTTGGCTGTACGGAGCAATCCCGGACACGCTTTGTACTTGCGTTTTCGGCGTACTCGGAACGGAGTGCGGCGCAATGGCTTGGATAAAGACAAACAAGGACAAGCACCGCGACCGCAAATACGAATTGGAGGACCGGGAGTATTACGACAAGAAGAACGGAGGAATTTCTATGACAGACAAGAAAACCGAAGTAACGGAGGAAATCAAGGATTTCACGACACAGGACACATTCAACAGCGAGGATATGGCAGCAGAAAACGACGAGGAGGCGGAATAGTATGTTCAAAATGCGTACAACGAAACCCGAAAAGGGCAACAAATACTATAACACCAAAGGGAACGGCGGATATTCAAACGCTATCAAGGGCAGTCCCACCGATAAGGATTGCAATGTGCTTTCCAACTGCGTAGGATATGCCTACGGCCGTTTCAATGAAATCGGAGGCTATGGCTGTTGTAAATACCTCGCCCCGGTAAATGCGGAGAACTTTATGCAGTATAAAGGCTCTTGCAAAACCGGGCAGACACCGAAAGTCGGCGCGTGTATGGTGTGGCAAAAAGGCGCGACGCTCAAAGGCAACGACGGCGCAGGACACGTTGCTATCGTTGAAAAGGTAATCAGCCCGACGGAGGTTGTCACCTCGGAAAGCGGTTGGGGCTGTAAAAATCCGTTTTGGACGCAGACCCGGAGAAAGGGCGCAAACGGGAATTGGGG
>ULPT01012771.1_pt1 | contig 53689 bp, 50 predicted proteins | sample 1953751 | NCBI WGS metagenome assembly ULPT01 (sample SAMEA4835636, study PRJEB28245) | human gut metagenome | biome: gut microbiome; material: fecal sample | place: Denmark | collected 2008 | reverse complement strand
TTGACCAACAAATTTTCGGAAGAACCGTTTTTTGCTGTTTTCATGTCATTTTAGACATACAGAGAGACCTAAATGGCCCTCTCAAAGCCTTTCATTTCATTCAACAAAAAACACGACCCAAACAGGTCGTGTTCACAACATGGTCAAACATCAAAATGTTATACCTTGTCCCCTTTCGTCTCGTGCAGGATCCTGCGGACCTCTGGGTCAGTGAAGACCTCGTCTATCTCGTCGGAGGTGAGGCCAACGAACTCGTGACAAAGATAGTGGATCCAAGTCTCGTCAGACGGAGAATTGAGGACGTGCTTTCTGCAGTAGTAGTCGGGCTGTACAGGAAGAGGAGGAGTATCCTTGTAGAGTGGAACCTTGTAGTCGTAGACGGCTATCTTTATGTCCTCGCGGGGGATGCCCTTGTTCATGACGACATCCGCAAGCTTGTTGACTGTGTTGCCGGTATCGAAGATGTCATCCACGATGAGGACCTTGTCCCCTGCCCTGAGGTACTCAGGAGAATACGTCCAGCCGTCTATCTGAACCCTTGCCTGGTCGCGAAGGACTGTGTATGACCTTGCAACGACTGCGGCGTACAGAACTGGTCGTCTGTGTTCCTTGAGACAGACCATCTTGAAGTACTCGGAAAAGACGTTTGCCATGTATACGCCACCCCTGAGGGAGACATATATGACATCAGGAATGAAGCCATCCTCTTTGTGCATCTTGTAGGCAAGCTTGAGAGCGCTGTCGCGTATGACGTCATGTGGGACAAAATCTTTCATTCCTTGGTTCCTCCAAATCAGATCTGTGTGAGAATCTCAGGGCCGTTGGCCGTGATTGCAACGGTATGCTCGAAATGTGCAGAAGGCTTGTGGTCCGCCGTTATGACGGTCCAGCCGTCAGGCATGTCAATGATGTTCTTGGTTCCAAGGTTTATCATGGGCTCTATGGCAATGACCATGCCCTCCTTGATCCTTGGGTTTGGCATGTAGCGGCAGACATAGTTTGGAATCTCGGGATCCTCATGGACCTTAAGTCCTACACCATGGCCGCAGTACTCACGCACAACTCCAAAGCCGTTCTTGTCCGCATGTTCGAACACGGCGGCTCCAATGTCCTGGATTCTTGCATGTGGGTTGTCCAAAGCACCAATGCCCTTATAGAGGCACTCGCGTGTGACCTTTACAAGCTTCTCCACTTCAGGAGGGACGCTTCCAACTATGTACGTCCTGGCACTGTCTGAGAAGTAGCCCTTGAGGTTGATTCCAAGGTCAATGCTCACGATATCGCCCTCACGGATTATCCTCTTCTTCTTTGGAATTCCATGGATTATCTCTTCGTTGATGCTCACGCATGCAGTTCCAGGAAAACCCTCGAAGTTCAGGAAAGCCGGCTTTCCACCATGCTTGATTATGAAGTCGTGGCACATCCTGTCTATGTCCATGGTGGACATACCAGGAAGGACCTTTCCTTCAAGGGAATCAAGAAGCTGGCACAGAAGGTGACAGGACTTCCTTATCCCCTCGATCTGTTCATTTGTCTTCAGCAGAATCATGCAGATACCTCACAGCTGTATCAAGCAGGCCATTGATGAACCTATAGTTGACCTCGGTGCTGTACTCCTGGGATAGCTTGACAGCTTCGTCAATGACGATGTTTGGATGGATGTCCTTGCAGTACAGAAGCGTATAGATGCTAAGTCTAAGTATGTTCCTGTCAACAAGGTTTATGTTCTCTATGCTTCTCTTTGATGAGAAGCGGTTTATCATCTCGTCTATTTCGTCCAAGTGCTGGAGCACACCGTTTATCATGTAGGAGGCATAGAGGACGACATCAGACTCAAGGGCCTCCTCTTCCTCTTTGGTATATCCAGCAAACCCCTCGGAGTACGGAATTGGGCACTCGTGTATCCTTGAATTGAAATCAAGGGAATACAGAGTCTGCACCGCTATGGCTCTGGCAAGATGTCTTGTTTTCATCTAAGTGCACTCCTCTACTCTAAACTCTGCTCTGGATCAAAGCTGCTTGAGGTATTTGATGGAAGCCTGGGCTCTGAGGTCCTCGATGAGTGAAAGATATGCTTCCTGGAAAACGGTGTTGAGGCTCTCGTTGTAGAGGTAACTTGTGATGTAGTCGCGCACCGTAGTCGTATCGGTTGGAGATATCTTGTCATCAAGGCCAAGTATCTTCGTATCGTTGTGGACTGAGACCTTCACGATGTGGTAGCCTGCAAGACTCTCAATCACACCGCTCATATCGCCGGCATCGAGCTTGAACACTTCATCGAAGAAGTTCTCGCCCATGTAGGCCATCGTCGTCTCATCGTTTATCTGGAGCCAACCAATGTCACCGGCCTTGTCCTTTGAGTCGGCATCCTCCGAATACTGTGTTATGGCCTTCTCGAATGTCAGCTCACCCGAGACGATCTTGTTGTAGACATCCGTAGCCTTCTTGTACGCAGCATCCTTGTCGTCGTCAAAGGCGAAGAAGATGTGCGAAAGCTTTACGTTCTCGTTGCTTATGAAGCTTGACTTGTTCTTCTTGTAGAAAGTCTTCACTTCAGAATCGGTTGGAAGCGGAGCGTTCTCGAACATTGAAGCCTTTGCGGTCGTGACATACGTCTGGAGCAGGTACTGGTTGGCAAGATACTCCTTGTATTCGTCCAAGGTGATCCCCTGCTGGGACTGAAGGAGCTGTTCGAACTGCTCATCAGTAAGGGACATGCCCACCTGAGCCTCTATGTTGGACTTCTGTGATGCAAGAAGCTGTGCCTTCTGGTCGTCCGTAAGGGTATAGCCGTTCTTCTCAAGGCCCTGCCTGAATAGCTCATCGGAGATGAGGGCATCCAATACGGTTGCAGGCTCAAACGTAGTTCCGTATGCCTCACTGTATGTAGATACGGCTTCATCAAGCTGCTGCTGTGTTATGACAGCGTTTCTTATGAGGTTCACCCTCACGATTGGAGTCGAAATGGAATCGCAGAATACAGGCGCAGCAAAGACCAGCGCCGCCAGAAAAACCAGAATGGAAACAATGCCTTTCTTCATTGTGAACTCCTCAGTTGCGTTCGACATGGAGCCTTTTGCCTACGGCATAGGCCATGTCTGCGTTTTTGAGAATGTCGGAAAGCTTGAGGTACATGCCCTCGTCCTCCATCGTCTTCATCAAAGACTGCAGGACCTTTTGCTTTCTAAGACAATTCTTGGATATGAAACAGCTGCATCTCTTGCCGGAGATGGTTCCAGCCGATTTCAGGAAAGTCGAAACCACAGGGGGAACTTCCTTTGAAAAAAAGCCTCGTGCCTGTGTGATTATGGCAATGTAATCGAAGGACGATACTCTTCTGCCTTGCTCCAGATTCATGTCGATTAGTTCCACGATATGCTGACCGCTTGATGAAATACCCTTGGACATGCCATCTGCAAGCTTCCTAAGGTTGGAGTTTCCAGCGGAGTCTCCGCCGTATAGTATACAGACTCTCATGACGCCCCTTTTGTATGAAAATTGGCCGCTTTGTTCAAGCGGCCAAGATTACACTGAAAAGAAATCAATTCTCTGTAGATTCCGTAGCCGCAGCTGCAGCCTGTTGGCCAAGCGAGCTAAGGACGGATGTGTCCGACGACTTGTTGACGAAGGCAACAAGTATGGCAAGCACAATGAAAGCCGCCACAAGGTATGCCGTGATCTTGTTTATCACACGGTTGGACCTACCACCGAACGCCGTCTCGCTGTTGCCGCCAAAGACACCGCCAAGACCCGTGTTGTCTTCACTCTGGATTGCAATGATGAAGATGAGGAGAAGACTCACGATTACGAAAAGAACAAGAAGAATAATACTCAAAACTGCCATATTCCTACCTACTCCAACTGGATTTAGTTCAATCAACGCAGTTGATGATTGGGAGGAACTGCTCAAGTGTCAGCGACGCCCCACCAACAAGCGCACCGTCTATGTGTTCGCAGGCCATGAGCTCGCGGACGTTGGACGGCTTCACTGAACCACCATACTGTATTATCTGATTTTCTGCAACAGCCTTTCCAAACTTCTTTTCCACAAGACCCCTTATGAAGGCGTGTGCGGCGTTTGCATCGGCAGGTGTTGCGGTCTTGCCTGTTCCAATGGCCCATACAGGTTCGTAGGCGATCGTGACATGCTTCATCTGCTCTGGAGTGACACCATCAAGACCAACATTGATCTGAGCTGTAAGCACCTCTTCAAGGCGACCGCCTTCCCTTTCCTCAAGGGTCTCGCCAACGCAAAGGTCGACTTCCATGCCGTTCTCAAGGGCGAAGAGGACTTTCTTGTTGATGAACTCGTTGGTCTCGCCGTAGTACTGTCTTCTCTCGCTGTGTCCAAGGATGACGGAGTTGACGCCAATGTCCTTGAGCATTGCACAGGAGACCTCTCCGGTGTATGCACCCTTCTCGTGGTCGTTGACGTTCTGTGCAGAGACGATGATGTTGCTGCCCTTGACGGCTTCGACTACACCAGGAAGGCACACGAAGGTAGGTGCTATCATGACCTTGACCTTTGCATCCTTAGCTGCAGCGGCAAGCGAAGCGGCGTACTTTGCAGCCTCGCTTGGAACCATGTTCATTTTCCAGTTTCCAGCAATATAAAGGTTTCTCATTTTAAATCCTCACTTCTCAAGGGCCTTGATGCCAGGAAGCTCCTTGCCTTCAAGGAACTCAAGGGATGCTCCACCACCGGTTGAAACATGGCTTATCTTGTCTGCAAGGCCAAACTTGTTGACTGCAGCGACAGAGTCTCCACCGCCAACGACGGTCGTTGCATTGGAAGCTGCAAGAGCCTTTGCGACGGCCTCTGTGCCCTTTGCGAATGCTGCGAACTCGAATACGCCCATTGGACCGTTCCATACGACGGACTTTGCATCCTTGAGGGCATCGACTATCATTGCAGTCGTCTTTGGACCAATGTCCATTCCCATGAGGTTCTCAGGGATATTGATGGAATCTACCGCTATAGGAGCGGCATCCTCTGCGAACTGCTCAGCACACACATGGTCGACCGGAAGGATGACTTTGACGTTCTTCGCTGCAGCGGCTGAAAGGAAGCTCTTTGCTGTCTCAAGGTAGTCGTCCTCGACCAAGGACTTTCCAATGCTATGGCCCTGAACCTTGAGGAACGTATATGCCATACCGCCGCCAATGACGATCGTGTCACAGGTCTTTACCAAAGACTCAAGGACTGAGATCTTGGAGGATACCTTTGAACCACCAATGATTGCCACGAAAGGCTTCTCTGGGTTCTCAAGGAGTGGAGCCATGAACTTGACTTCCTTCTCAATGAGGAAACCGGCATAGCTTGGAAGGTAGTGTGCAACGCCCTCCGTAGAGGCATGTGCTCTGTGGGCGGTTCCAAATGCATCGTTTACATAGACATCGCCATAGGAGGCAAGAGTCTTTGCGAACTCTGGGTTGTTGGCCTCTTCCTGTGGGTAGAACCTGCAGTTCTCAAGAAGGAGGACTTCACCTGGCTTGAGGGCCTTGACTTCCTTCTCCACTTCGTCCCCTATTACATCCGGTGCGACCTTGACAGGTCTTCCAAGAAGCTCTTCGAACTTCTTTCCAACCGGAACCATGGAGAAGTCAGGGTTCTTCTTTCCCTTTGGCCTTCCAAAGTGGCTCATGACGACAAGGGAAGCACCTGGCTGCTCAAGTATGTAGTTTATAGTAGGAAGTGCAGCAAGGATTCTGGTTGCATCTGTAACCTTGCCATCCTTGACCGGCACGTTGAAATCGACTCTGATCAGAACCCTCTTGTTCTTGAGGTCTGCATCTCTGATTGTATTCAGGACCATAACAGCTCCTTATATAGCCGTACCAAAAGAGGTACTCATGCGTCTAAACGATTCAGGCCTGCGAAAAGGCAGGCCTGAAAACAAACGAAGACGAAGTCAACCGTTGACCTTCTTCATGTATGCAATGAGGTCAAGGACCTTGTTGGAGTATCCAATCTCATTGTCATACCAGGAAACGACCTTGACGAATGTGTCTGTAAGTGCGATTCCAGCCTTTGCATCGAAGATGGAAGTCCTTGTGTCGCCAAGGAAATCAGATGATACGACTGCATCCTCTGTATAGCCAAGGATACCCTTGAGCTCGCCTTCTGAAGCCTTCTTCATTGCTGCGCAGATCTCTGCGTATGTTGCAGGCTTTGCAAGGTTGACTGTGAGGTCTACGACTGAGACGTCAAGAGTAGGAACTCTCATGGACATACCTGTGAGCTTGCCGTTGAGGGAAGGGATTACCTTACCAACAGCCTTTGCAGCACCTGTTGAGGATGGGATGATGTTGCCGGAAGCGGCGCGTCCACCTCTCCAGTCCTTCATGGAAGGGCCATCGACCGTCTTCTGTGTAGCGGTCGTTGAGTGGACTGTGGTCATGAGACCATCAGTGATTCCCCAGTTGTCGTTGAGGACCTTTGCGATAGGAGCAAGGCAGTTTGTCGTGCATGATGCGTTGGATACGAACTGGGTGCCCTTGACATAGGACTTCTCGTTGACGCCAACGACGAACATTGGAGTGTCGTCCTTTGAAGGAGCGGACATTACGACGTACTTTGCACCAGCGTTGATATGAGCCTGAGCCTTCTCCTTTGTGAGGAAGAGACCTGTGGACTCTACGACGTACTCTGCACCAACTTCATCCCACTTGAGCTCGTTAGGATCCTTGCATGCAGTTACGCGGATCTTCTTTCCGTTGACGATGAGGAGGGACTTGTCCATGTCGCACTCGATTGTGCCCTGGAACTGGCCGTGCATTGTATCGTACTTGAGCATGTAGGCAAGATAGTCTACAGGACAGAGGTCGTTGATTCCTACGATCTCGACATCGTTTCTCATCATAGCAGCACGGAACACGAAACGTCCGATTCTACCAAAACCGTTAATACCAACTTTCATATGAAAAATCCTCCATATCGATTTGACATTCCAAATATAATCAAAATGACATTTGACAGTCAATAAAACCAGTGCAAAACATCATTTTCACAAAGTACATAACCCTTATACCCACCCTATTCAGCAATGGACGAAAACGGCCCAAAACCTACTCGTCCGAGCCTATCTGGGTGTTCCACAAGGCGTTGAAATCCATGTTGAAGCCCTTGAGGAGGCTTAGCATGAACGCACTGGAGGCCTTGTGGATGTCCCTTGGAACCTTCTGGCCGTCCGTGATGAACAAAAGAGGCAGCTTTTTGCTGTGACATATGGACAGTATGTTGCCAATGGTCTGAGTCTCGTCCGTCTTGGTCACTATCACGGAGCTTATCCCGTAGCTTCCAAACTGCTCGAAGACGCTGTCTATGTCCACCCTTTTCATGGATGCGCTCACTGTGAGGTAGCATTTGAGGTTCTTCTTGTCAGGCACGTTGAGCATGGTGCGCATCTTCACGTTGAGCTCGCTGTCGCGTGGGCTCTTGCCTATCGTATCTACAAGCACAAGCTCGCTGTCCTGGGTCTGCTCAAGGGCCTCGTAGAACCCAGCCTCGTCGTCAGCCCTGTAGACGGGAATGCCAAGGGCCTTTCCAAAGTTCTCTATCTGCTCGTATGCCCCTACTCTGAACGAATCCATGGTGATTATGCTCACCTTCCTGCGTATGCCCTCAGGCGGAAGCGTACCGTACACGGCGGCTATCTTGGCTATGGTCGTGGTCTTGCCAACCCCCGTAGGGCCAACTAGAACGAACACCCTTGGCGGATGCAGCTGGCTGTTGTGGTCTATCTCAACGGATCCCACAATCCTATCCACTACAAGAAGTTCGAACTCGTCCTTTGACGGAACCACAGGCAGGACAGGCTCAAGCTGCACACGAAGGTCATTCGTGATCCAGTCTATGTAATCCGTGGAGAAATCGTTTTCATAGAGGAGCTTACGGGCATGGTCCATGAGGGCGTCAAGCTCAGCACCGCCTTTTTTCCCATAGGCCGATTCCCTTGGGTCTTCATCCTTTGGATCCGACTCCTCTTCCCCGTAGACGGGAGACTGCTCGGCGACCACGATGTTCTCAGGGACATGAGCCTTGGCATCCTCCACATCCACAGAAGAGAAGATGTCTTCGTCCCTGGACTCCTGCATGTCGGACTCCCTGTATTTGCCCGATACAGGGTCTGGAGTCTTGGCTTCAAGCTCGAAGCGGCGTATGTCAGCCTCTTCTATCTCATCGCCGGATGCCTTCGATGAAACGGAGGAATCCTTTGAAGAAGAGACTGCCTCTTCACGTTCGCGAGGAACGTCAACGAGTCCTGAACCCTGCTCACCTGCAAGAAAGCATGTAAGTTCGCAGTGCTTGCTCTTCGTTATTCCAAGAAAGCCCTTTGAAACGACATCCTTTCTGCTGTGTATCCTAAGCCTATCTCCATATTGGTCACGGGCCTTCCTTACGGCTTCTTCGTATGTTGGAGCGACAATCGTTATATAGTCCACATACCCCTCCAAAAGCAACCCACCCAAGCATGCACACCAAAACGGCGTACACGCCTAGGATAGCACGAAACGGGCCTAAAGAATACACCTCTAAAGGATGTACCTTGAAAGATCCTGGTTCTTTATCACGTCAGACAGCCTCTGGTTCACATAGTCAGGGGTTATCGTTATGGTCTGGCCCTTGAGCTCGTCTGCGCTGAAGCTGAGCTCTTCAAGGAGAATCTCCATTATAGTATAGAGCCTTCTTGCACCAATGTTCTCAGTCGTGGAGTTCACCTCGTATGCTATTTCGCTTATGCGCCTTATGGCATCGTCAGTGAAGACGACATCAACACCCTCGGTCTTGAGCAATTCACGGTACTGTATGGTGATGGCGTTCTCAGGTTCCTTGAGGATCCTATAGAAGTCATCCACCTTGAGGTCATCCAGCTCCACCCTAAGAGGGAAACGGCCCTGAAGCTCTGGGATGAGATCGCTTGGCTTGGACACATGGAACGCACCTGCGGCAATGAAGAGGATATGGGATGTGTCTATGACACCCCATTTGGTGCTCACCTTGGTCCCCTCCACTATTGGGAGGATGTCGCGCTGCACGCCCTCGCGGGAGACGTCAGGGCTTGAGGAAGAACTGTTCTTGCCGGCTATCTTGTCTATCTCATCTATGAAGATTATGCCCATCTGCTCGGTGCGCTGCTTGGCTATGTCTATTGCCTTGTCCTGGTCCACGCTGCGCTCCATCTCCTCCTCAGTGAAGATTTCACGGGCGCGCTTTATGGTGACCTTCCTTCTTCTACGAGGGTTCTGTGCATTCTGGAATATGGAGCCAAGGCTGTTCATGGCGTTCTGGATGTCATCCATTGAGCCGCCCATTAGCTCTATGCCAACCTTTGGGGCCATCATCTGGTTTGGAATCTCCACTTCCTTGTCCTCAAGGCTTCCGTTTCTGAGCTGCTGTCTGAGTTGCTCGCGGGCTGCCGCCTTTGCATCCTCGAACTCAGCATCAGCACTTGCACCCTTGTTGATGTTTGGAATGAGTATGTCAAGAAGCCTCTCTTCCACTCTGGTCTTCACGAACTCCTCGTTCTTTGCGGCAAGCTCGTGCTTGACCATGGAGACTGCGCTGCCCATGAGGTCGCGCACCATGGACTCCACGTCCCTGCCAACGTAGCCCACCTCAGTGTACTTGGTGGCTTCCACCTTTATGAAAGGGGCGTTGGACAGCTTGGCTATCCTTCGTGCAATCTCAGTCTTACCCACACCTGTGGGGCCTATCATTATGATGTTCTTTGGATAGACCTCCTCTCGTATGTCGTCAGGAAGCATCTTCCTTCTTGTCCTGTTTCTAAGCGCTACGGCAATGGTGCGCTTGGCCTTGTCCTGGCCTATGACGTATTTGTTGAGCTCCGACACGATCATGGAAGGTACCATCTCGTCAAGATTGTAGACCTTGGCCGGGGCGTCCTTCCTGACGATGGCCGTGGAGTCCTGCAAAGCAATGGTCTTTTCGTTGTCAGCCATTTCAAGCCTCCTCCACTATGAACTTGGAGTCTGTGTATATGCAAATGGAGCTTGCAATATCAAGGGCCTTGAGAGCTATGTCCTTTGCGCTGAGGGAAGGACTGCCGTCAAGATATGCACGGGCAGCAGCCACGGCGTAGTTTCCGCCGCTTCCAATGCCAATTGCATCGTACTCCGGTTCAAGGACATCGCCTGTGCCGCTTATGAGGAATATGCGCTTGCCGTCACTTGCAAGCATAAGGGCCTCAAGCTTCCTTAGGTTGCGGTCGAGCCTCCATTCCTTTGCAAGGTTCACCGCAGCCCTTTCAAGGTCTCCGTTGACCTGCGAGAGCTTCTGCTCGAAGAGCTCGAACAGAGTGAATGCATCCGCAGTACCACCTGCAAAGCCAATGACTATCTTGTCCTGATAGATGCGTCTGACCTTTCTGGCATTCCCCTTCATTATGGTATCGCCGTTGGTGACCTGTCCGTCACCTGCGATTGCAACCTTTCCGTCCTTCTTGACCGCTATGATGGTCGTTCCTCTAAAACTCATTGTTCCTTCCTCCCATGGGGATGTTTGCTTCTATACACCTCTTCGAGCCTTTTGCCCGTAACATGGGTGTATATCTGCGTCGTTCCAATGCTTTCGTGGCCAAGCAGCACCTGCACCATCCTTATGTCCAAGTCGTTGTCCAGAAGATGCGTGGCGAACGAATGCCTGAATACGTGGGGTGTGAACTTCTTGGTAAGACCCAGCATCACACCATACCTGTCAAAGATACTGTGAACCGTGGAAACCGGCAACCGCCTGCCCTTCTGGTTGATGAAAAGGACGTCCTCGCCTTCTATGCCGTTCTCCTCAAGCACAGCATCCCTCTGTACAAGATACTGTCTCAAAAGGTCCACCGTGTGAGGAGTCAGAAACACAAAGCGCTGCTTGGATCCTTTGCCCGTCACAAGAACGCGCCTTGAATCAAGGTCCACGTCTCCAAGCTTCATGCCAAGGACCTCGCCTAGACGGCAGCCGGTCGAATAGAACACGTTGAACATGGTCACTTCCATAAGGGACTTGTAGTCGGTCGTGGGACAGTTGAGGATACTCTGAACCTCCTCCTCCGTAAGCACGGTTGGAATCCGCTGCCCCTTCTTGGCTCCCTTGACCCGCTTGAACGGCTGCACGGTCGTCACACCGCTTTCGCATAGGTTGTGGAAGAACGACCTGTTGGCGCTTAGGATCCGGTTTATGGTCGCAGGACTCAAACCCTCGTCATAAAGACCTGCGGCAAAGCTCCTTGCATCCTCGAAGGCCATGTCGCCCACGTAGATTCCACGCTTTGACATGAACTCGTCAAGCCTTCCCAAGTCATGGGCATACGACACGACGGTCTTTTCAGAGTACCCCTGGACACTTCCAAGATACGTGAGAAACTCGTCTATGAGTGCACGGTTGGCCTTTTGTCCCTCTAGGCCGATGTCCTTGTTTTCCATGCTCTCCAGTATATCACCCACCCCTTTTCTCAACAATTCCTCCCAACAATGTACACTTGGTCTCCAAACCGGAAGGCTTCCCCATTTTCAAACGACTTTGCATTCAGTGACAAAGACGCCGCAGTGCCTTCCAAACGTCTTACAAGATTTCCAGGCGAGAATCCATCCCATTGAGTCATGGAAGAAATGACTGGAGCGCCATCGTTTGCAAGAGCCTGGCTTCCAGCCCTCCGTGAATCAGGTTTGGAATCCTTGGATCCCACTCCTGCACTGCTTACGAATACATCCTTTCCCATGGACAATGCATAGTCGCTCGTAATGAGGGTTCCAGACTTTTCAGGTGCCTGCACAACGACCAAGGCGTTGGAATATACAGCAATGACCATGTTGCGGGATACGAAGTTGCTCTTGTACGAAGGAGTGTCAGGTGCAAAGCGGCTCACGATGCAGCCTCCGCAGTCCACGATGGACTCCCTGAGCCTTGAGGTCAAAGACGGATACTCTACGTCGTGTCCGCAGGCAAGGACTCCAATGCATGCGCCCTTGGCGGCAACGCATCCCCTCATGGAAGCCTGATCAATGCCTTCTGCGAACCCACTTATGACACAGGCACCTCCAACCGCTGCACCCAGCCCCAGCTCGAAAGCCTTTTGAAGTCCATCGTAGTCAGGCATCCTCGTACCCACAATGCCAATGCAGGCACTGTCTTTTCTTGGGACAGGGCCTCTGCATAGAAGAAAAAATGGTAGGTGCTTCTCCAACCCTTCGAATGAGGGGAAGTCTTCGTCACCATAGGATATGATGGAGACCAAAGGGTCGTCCAGCCATTTCAGTATGCCCCTAGCCTCCTTCTCGTACGATCTGAATCCTTTGATGGTTCTTGACAGCTCCTGCAATGGAACATCCCTGGCAATGAGAACCCTCCTCTCTTCAAGTGACAGCCAGTCGTTGAACCCAATCGAAATGAGTCTTGCGAACTCTTTGTCTGCAATGTCGTGAAAATTGCTGTGGAAACCCATATGCACCTCCATGAAGTTTTTGGCCTTCATAGATACAAATACGAAAAACCTGACGTTTCCATTCACAAAAAAAGGGTGAAAGTATGGATTTCCACTCTGTTTTGCATTACTGTACCCTACTGTGACCAAGAAAGAAGAAGTGGAGCAAAAGTTCGATACTTTGGACTGGCGCATCCTCAACTGTATAAGAAGAAAGCTAAAGTGTCCGTTTCTGGATTTCCTCATGCCAAAGATAACCATGCTTGGAAGTGCTGGAATGATATGGCTCATTGCAGCTGCGGCGTTGCTGTGCACGAAAAAATACAGAACTGATGGAGTCCTCATCCTTGCAGGTCTCACGCTTGCATCGTTTGTTGGTCAATTCCTTCTAAAGCATATAATAAGACGCCAAAGGCCATGCAAGGTGAACGAAGGTGTGGAGCTTATCGTGAAGCATCCAAAGGACACGTCGTTTCCATCTTGCCATACACTTACGTCAGTCGTATCAGCTACGATTCTTGCTTCTGCATCGCCTGTGTTCGGCAGCATTGCAATCCCAATTGCGGCGCTCATAGCATTCTCAAGGTTGTACCTCTACGTACACTACCCAAGCGATGTGATATCGGCTGCAGCGATTGGAGTGGTGCTTGGGGAGGTTGTGTTCAGGGTCGCCGCTGCAATGCAGTTTTCAATCTGAATTTGGAATCTGAATAATACAGGGGAGAACTCCACTAGTCCTTTTCATTCGATGGACCAAGGTCTGGATGGGCCTTGTCGAATGCCTTCATGAGATCATCGGTGTTGACATGGGTGTATATCTCTGTGGTGCGTATGTCCTTGTGTCCAAGTAGTTCCTGCACGGACCTTAGATCCGCACCGCCTTGGAGAAGATGTGTTGCAAAGCTATGCCTAAGGGTGTGGACCTTGGCATATACGCCGGCTTTCTCGCAGTATTTCTTGAGCCTGTGCCATATCTCCTCCCGCGTCAGCTTCTCGCGCTCACGGTCAACGAACATGTACGGGGACTTGCGCTTTTCAAGGATTGTTGGACGGGCTCCTTCCATATAGATCGCAAGCCATTGGCAGGCCACATCGCCTACAGGGACCATTCGTTCCTTGTCGCCTTTTCCAATCACGACAATGCGCTTCTCCTCTGGGTAGAATCTATTGAGCTTCAGATTCGCGCATTCACTGACTCTAAGCCCACAGGAATAGATGAGCTCTAACATGGCGCGGTCTCGTATTCCAATGTCAGTAGAGGTGTCTATGGCGTTAAGGATCTTCTCGACTGAGTCGTAGTCGATGGTCTGAGGAAGCTTCTTTGGCTCTTTGTTGTGAGGGATTAGCTCCATTGGGTCATCATCGCGGAGCCTTTCGTTCATGAGGAACAGAAAGAACATCCTAAGGGCCGTTATGACCTTTGACATGGTCCTTGACGAAACAGGCTCTCCTGACGAGCCTCCCTTGGACCTCCAGACAAGGAACTCCCTTATCTGGTAGGTGTCGGCGACAGTGTAGGAAACACCCTCCTCTTCCAGATAATCAAGAAGGCACGCAACCTCATGCCAGTAGCAGTCGCGCGTGGCTTTGGATGCATGCCTCTCTGTGAGGAGGCTTTCGCTGAAAGCCTCCAGTATCTCCTTCTTTGGGTCGTTGACCGTTGCTTTATCTGTTGTCGTCATCCTGTCTCTGATATCTCAGGATTGCTGGGAATGAATAGTCGTTGGAGTTCGAACTCTGGGACTGTCTTCTTCCAAGCTGCTGCTGGAGATCCTGCCATCTGTTGACGGAGATGACCTCTTCAGGCTTTCTTTGAACCTTCTCCTGAGAAGCTGCAGGCTGTGAGGATGCAGCCGGGGATGGCTGCTGTGCAGGCCTGCTCTCTGCGGAGTTGATGAACTGGTCGAAGCGCTTCTTTGGCTTCTCGAACTCAGGGATGTCAACGTTGACGGATTCCCTCTCGAAGCCTGTAGCGACGACGGTTACCTTGACCTTGTCTCCAAGATCAGGATTGTATGCCTGACCTGCAATGATGAGGGCATCCTGATCGCAGTTCTCCGTTATCATCTCAACGACGTCCTGATACTCCTGCAACGTAAGTCCATCGCTTGCAGTAAGGTTTACAAGCACGCTCTTTGCACCATCGATCTTTGCATTCTCCAAAAGCGGGTTGTTTATTGCCTGTCTTGCGGCATCGACTGCTCTATTGGCGCCTTCTCCAAGGCCGATTCCCATGATGGCGTCGCCCTTGCCTTTCATGACGGTCCTTACGTCCGCAAAGTCTATGTTTATCTCACCAGGCTCCGTTATGAGCTCCGATATACCTTGGACACCCTGCCTCAGAACGTCGTCCGCCATAAGGAAGGCCTGCTTTATTGGAGTGTTGTTCTCCGCAACCTTGAGAAGGTACTGGTTTGGAATGAGGATGAGGGTATCGACCTGCTTTCTAAGCCTGTCGATGCCTTCGTTTGCAAACTGAAGCTTCTTTCTACCCTCGAAGGCGAAAGGTGTCGTGACGACCGCTACGGTGAGGATGTTGAGGCCTCTTGCAATCTCCGCCACCACAGGTGCGGCTCCGGTTCCGGTTCCACCACCCATACCGGCTGTGATGAACACCATGTCGGTGCCTTCAAGAAGGCCCCTTATCTCGTCCTTGCTCTCCTCCGCGGCCTTCTGTCCCATCTCAGGGATGCCACCTGCACCAAGCCCGCCGGTAAGTTCCTTTCCAATTGGGATTCTGACCTGGGCATCAGACCTCTGAAGGGCCTGGACATCAGTGTTGAGCGCCACGAACGTGACCTTTTTGAGTCCACTTGAGATCATTCTGTTTACAGCATTGCCACCGGCACCGCCAACGCCTATGACCTTTATGTCAGTAGGTGGTGTCTGTTCATCATGCAACAAATCCTCGATAATGCCAAAATCCATGTTCAAATCCTCTTGCTATATGGTTCTATATAATCTTCTTGAAGAAATCCGACAACTTTCCAAACACACCTTCAGACTTCTTCGACCTCTTGTCAGGCTTGCCGCGGCTTCCACTGGAATTGGAGGCCTTTCTGGCCTCGGTCTTGAGAAGGCCCAGCACAGTCGTGTATTTGGGGTTTATGTATGACCTGTCAAGTCCAGGAAGAGCTTCAGGGAAACCAATCCTGGCCTGCATGCGGAATATCTCGGATGCAAGTTCCGTGACGCCTGAAAGAAGGGATCCTCCACCCACAAGGACCACTCCACCGCCAAAAGTGCCGTGCGAAAGCTTGCTGTCAAGATCCTTCTTGAGAAGGGAGAATATCTCCGCCATGCGGGGCTCTATTATCTTGCAAAGCTCCCTCTTTGGCATCTGGATGGAAGGAAGACCGCCAACCTGCGGAATGATTATCTTCTCGTCCGGGGAGACCGATGGTATGTAGCAGCACCCGCTTTCGACCTTCACCTGCTCTGCAACCATCTTTGGCTTGTTCAGGATGTATGCTATGTCGTTGGTCACATTGCCGGATCCAAGATCGACGCCGCCCACATAGAACGGAGAACCGTTCTGGTAGACTATCATGTTGGACGTGCTGCCTCCAATGTTTATGAGGATGGTACCCATCTCCTTCTCGTCTGCACTGAGGACGACGTCCGCATCCGCAAGCTGCGAAAGTATGAGCCTTGACGAGTTCATGCCTGCCCTTTGGAGCGTCCTTCTCGTGTTGGAACAATTGCTGGCAGAGCCCGTGACTATGAGCACGCGGCTTTCAAGCCTGTGTCCTGTCATATCGACGGGATCCTTGATTCCGCTCTTGCCGTCAACAGAGAAGTCCTGGACAAGCGTATGGAGTATCTCTCTGTCTGCAGGAAGCTCGAAGGCCCTTGCAACCTCAAGGGAGTGGTATATGTCGTTGGACGAAATCTCAAGGTCCTTGGTGTTTATTCCAACCACACCTTGTGACGGATATCCCGCAACGGAGGCGCCGCCAATGCCGGTTATCACGCTTTGGACCTCAACGCCGGCCTGAAGCTCGGCTTCCTGGATAACGGAGGAAATGGTCTTGAGGGTCTGCTCTATATTGACGACGACACCTGCCCTAACGCCCTCGCTGGGCCTTTCGCAGATGCTGTCCACCATGAGCTGGCCTTCCTTGGAAAGGGAGCCTACGACAGCCCTCACCCAGGATGAACCAATGTCCAAACCCATAAGTATCTTCTCAGAAGCCACTGTACGTCCTCCTATGTCCTTTTGACCAATGTGTTCGAATAAAGGTCAAAAACGACGGAACTGCCATTTGTGGATGACTGGTCCTCTATTACAGCCAGCGCTTCATCTAGACGTTGGACACTGACAAGCTCCCGCACATAAAGCTGCACGTTCAAAGACGGCAGAGAAAGGACAAGCCTCCCAAAATCGCTACCGTTATTATTATCGTATTTAATACTTGTTATCAAGCTGTTGCGACCCAAATGCTCCACCAAAGGAACCATGGATGCAAAGCCTTGGTCGCTTCCCCATTTGAGTACCATTTGGGCATATACGGGGTTCAGCTCCACTATTGAAAGCCTGTCGAACTCCTCCCAGGTCTTGGCGCTAGCAGACAGCAGGCTGGAACCATCGATGAAGAAATATGAAACGACGCCTTCATCGTCCACACAGTAAGCCCTTGCATCAAGGTCTAGGTAGTTCACGGATACTATGATCCTGTCCGGATAGTACTTTCTGACCTCTGCAGACTCAACACCATCCAAAGCCTGGATGCTCCTTTTGACGGAACCTGCGTCAATTTCCAATATGTTCATACCCTTCAAGGGGTTGACGAGGCGTTCTATGTCAGACCTTACCTCTGAGACAGGTCCGTTCACGGAAACCTCAACTGAAACGACGTTGAAATACGAAAGGTTGCGCAGGCCGACATAGACCCCTGAGCAGACCAAAACCACCAAGAGGATGATGACTATGAACTCAAACCTTCTCGAACTCATAGCGCTCCGGGAACATAAGTTCGTCCTGAATCGTCTCCACCACCCTAGGATCGTCAATATCGGGCTTTTGTCTGGATGCCTTGTAGACAAGTCCGCATGCAAGTAGGACAGGGACCACCTCAAGCCCGTATGAGAAGAACGGAAGAGGTATGCCGTCTCCAGGCACGAATCCCAAAAGCCAGGCTATGTTGATGATCATTTGCCAAATCACGACCGTCGTGCAACCAAGGGCCATGTTCGAGTAGAAGTCATCGTGACGGCGCAGCGACCTTGCAACTCTGTATCCTATGAAGCCCAAGACAAGAAAGGCCGCTATGAGGACAAGCGCTCCAAAGAAACCCGTCTCTTCGCAGATATTGGCGAAGATGCACTTCCCTGCCATGTCAGCTATCTCGCCTGTCTTGTATTCGCCCATTCCTAGGCCTTTGCCAAACCATGCACCACTTGCAATAGAGTTCCTTATAGCCGATACCTGCCCAGCCCTTGAAGTGGAGTCCGAGCCTGGAACGAGGAACCTTGCAACGGCAAGGAGGATATCCGACTTGGAGAAAACGACGGAAAGCACCGGCACCAGGAGGTACAGCAAAAGCAGAACCATTCCAAATACGCCCACTCCACCGGCGACGAACATCACAGATCCAACTCCAAGGAACATGAGTGCATAGGCAAAGGAATTCTTCAAAAGCATTAGTGAAAGTATCAGAAGACATCCTACTCCAGGAACTAGAAGCTGCCTTAGCTTCGTAAGGGAGTTGTTCCTGTTTGCAAAGTAGAGCGACATGTACATCACGACGGCGATATAGACGAATCCAATCGTATCGGACGATAGAAGAAGGCTGCCATCCATGAATACGTCAATTCCAAGCACAACTATGCATGCAAAAAGGAATATTGGGGACAGAACCTTGATTGCCGCCGTTGGAAGGACATTTACAAGGACGAACAACAATATCCCAATTGCCATGTATACACATTGGTTTATCAGGTAATAATAGTGATTTAGGCCATTCTTTACTGCAATAGGAAAACTTGCGGAATATACGCAGACCAAACCCAGAAAAGAAAGGAGAGATACGGCGCATATAAGGACGAAAGAGCTTTTGAGAGAACCGGAGGACTTGGATTTGGATTCCTTCCTTATCCTTTGCTCCTTCTGGACCTCGCCCATGAAATTCCAGTCATCGTATCCCAAACGTCCCATGGCCCACCTCTCAGAGTCAGCAGAGCGCTATGCTCTAGTTCGCAGCAGAATTGGCATTCGTGCTTGCAACGGCACCAACCTGATTGGCACCCCCAATCTGTCTGAAGACGATGTTGCGTTCAGACGACTGCTCAACAAGGTACTCGGGTGTCATCTTTGAAGCTATGGACGCAGTCACAACCATCCTGCTCTCCTCAGTCTCCTTTATGAGAGTCTCGCTCTCAGCAAGCCTGCGTCTGAGTTGGGTGTTCGTGGCGGACTGCCAGACGGGAACCATGAGGCATACATTGATGAAGAGAATCATCATTATGACTGATGTCTTACCAAGAAAAGCACTGCGCTTGAAACTTCTATCTTCAGAGTTCTTCATGTTCCACTCCTTATGCTTCGTCATTCGCCACGCTACCGTTGGCCTTGTATTTGTTGATCTTGCCACGCTGGGTCTTGATCTCGTTTCTCTTCTCCGCGACCCTGAGCTTTGCACTCCTTGACGGAGGGTTCTCCTCGCATTCCTGAGCACTTGGCTCTATTGGTTTCTTCGTAAGGACGTCCAATTCCTTCCAATGGTCCTTGAAGAACCATTTGACAGGCCTGTCCTCAAGTGAATGAAAAGTAATCACCGCAATCCTGCCACCTGGGTTCAAGGCGTTCATTGCACCTTCCAACGCCGGCTCTATCCTATCAAGCTCTCCATTGACCTCTATTCTAAGGGCTTGGAACGTCTTGGTTGCAGGATGTATACGTCTATGCCTGTATTCGCCTGGAACAGCATTCCAAACGATGTCTGCAAGCTCCTTTGTCGTCTCAATGGACTTGGACTCCCTATAGTCGCATATGGCAGAGGCTATGCGTCTTGAATAGCGCTCCTCTCCATAATCGTATATGATGTCCGCAAGGCTCTCTTCGTCGTATGTATTGACTATATCTGCGGCGCACAGGCCATCGTTGCATCCAAGCCTCATATCCAAGGGCTCGTCGTTCTTGAAGCTGAAACCCCTTCCAGACTCCACATAATGGAACACGCTTATACCAAGGTCGAACAGCACGAGGTCCACTTTTGGGCCGTCGTAGCTGCGCCAGAAATCGTCGAAGCACACATTCACTGCATGGAACCTGTCGCCATAGCCGCTAAGACGGGCCTTGGCCTTCTCCTGAATGGCCGCATCCCTGTCAAGGCCTATTACGTTGAGGTCTCCATATCTATCAAGAAACAGCTTCGAATGACCGCCCTCTCCAAGAGTGCAGTCAACAAGCGTACTTCCAGCCTTCCTTGGAACCAGATATTCAAGGACTTCGTTGTGCATTACAGGATAATGGACGAACTGCATTTCTACTTGTCCATCCTTTGCATGCTGAGCTCGTTTCCGGCACCTTCAAGCATATCCCTGTACTGGATCATGTACTCATCGTACTTCTTTGCGCTCATTATCTCGACCTTGTCCTTTGTGCCCTGGATGACGCACTCCGTCTTTGGATCGAGACCTGCGAACTCGCGCAGAAGCTGAGGGATGGTCAATCTTCCGGTCTTGTCAAGCTCCACCTCTCGGGCCGGAGCTATGACCATCATGTTGATGATCCTTGAATTCCTGTTGAACGAAGCAAGTGGACTGTAGTTGACCTCCCTATCCAAGGCATCGAAGTCCTCCTTCGTGAACAGCCAAAGGGTGTTGTCAACGGATTTGGTGAGCATGAGATTGTCAAAGGATCCAAGCTGCTCCCTGATTTTGGGAGGAATCATGAGGCGTCCCTTTTCATCTATGGTGTTTCTGTACTCACCAGTCATTTTTTACCACTTTCTCCTAATTTTTAGGTAAATTTTGGGAAAACTTACCACTTACAAGGGAAAATTACTCCACTTTAGGGCTCACAGCAACTAGGAATCGATACAATTTTTGAATGATTTTTGTGCAATTTTTGAATCTACTTAACAAAGAGTGAGATTTGAAAATCCGTGAGGTATCCGTGCGCCCCGTAAAACCCATAAGGCCCATGAGCCCCATGATGTCCGTACGCCCCATAAGGCCCATGCAGTGTTTCTCTGGCGTATCAAGGCGCATCAGAGCGCATCAAAAACAAAAATCCCCAGCGGAGAGTCTCCACCGGGGATTGTGATTCAAATCAGTCCAACAGCTAGGCTTTACAGTGAATATTTAAGTCCACCAAAGAATTTGTAGGTGATGTTGGACGTGCTATGGTTGTCGCTGCCGCTGTATTCTTGAACATCGTCATTGGAATTGAAGAAGTGCCAACCGAACTTTCCGCCACCAACGATGGAGACGCTCTTGTCAATATTGAAGGAGACACCTGCTTCAGCACCAAGGCCAAATGCAACGTTCGTCTCTGCATTCTCAGATGATGAAAGCTTTCCAATCATGACATCCATGCCCGCACCAAGGTCTAAGGAAAGCTTGTCGTTGAGGGGAAGTACATACATGGCACCTGCAAACACAGTGAAGTTCACTGGAGTGTTATCGTTTGCCTTCTTAGGAGTGCTCCATTTGTTCCCACTGATCTTTGTGGTCGTCGTCGACTGGCCCATTGTATTGACTCCAGCTTCCACTTTGAGTGAAACATCCTTGGAAACACCAAACTCTAATGTTCCAGCTGCGTAGAAACCGCTGTTCTTCACATTAACTCCAATGTTGGAACCTGTGGCCTTTTCAGTAACGGTAAACGACCTTGCACCATAACCAAGCTGGACACCAACCTTGTTGGATGGAACGCTCTTTGAGGCGAACAGGGAGCCCTTTGCGGCAAAGACGGAACCAAGTGCCACAACCAAAACCAAAGCGATAGCGATTGCTTTCTTCTTCATAACAGTATTCTCCTTCTTTTAAAAAGAACCACCCCTGCAACCTGAAAACACAACGGAAACAGAAGCTGGACACAATTAGAACACGCAAGTCCGTTTTTTGTAACACAGAGAAGCATTCTTTTGCACATAAATTCAAAAGTACGCAAAAACCTTACTGAAGACACTCAGGGATATAGCCCCTGTTCTCCATTATCTTGCGCTTTTGGCTGTCAAGGATCTTCTTGCACATACGGATTGCAGACGGAGTCACCTCAACAAGCTCATCGTCCTTGATGAAACGCATTGCATGCTCCAAAGTCATCTTCATGACAGGCGTAAGGGAAACAGCTTCATCGTGACCTGAGGCTCTGAGGTTCGTAAGCTTCTTCGTCCTCGTAGGGTTGAGAAGAAGATCCCCTTCCCTGTTGCGCTCTCCAACGACCTCGCCTTCGTAGACAGGGTCTCCAGGGAGGATGAAGAAACGGCCTCTGTCCTCAAGCTCCCAAATGCCATATGCGACTGCAACACCGGCGCGATCGCACACAAGCGAACCGGAGGCTCTGTCAGGGAAATCGCCTTTGTACGGCTCGTAACCCTTAAGAGAGCTATTCATGATGCCGTAGCCGCGGGTGTCGGTAAGGAACTCATCCCTATAGCCGATAAGACCACGTGAAGGGATGGAGAACTCCATCTTGACCCTTGAGTTCTCAAGGTAGGTTATGTTGTTCATCGTAGCCTTGCGTCTTGCAAGCTTCTCCATGACGGTTCCGCTGTATTCCTCAGGACAATCTATGAGAAGGTATTCGATAGGCTCGGTCTTCTGCCCTTTGTCATCGGTCTTGAATATGATGCGAGGCCTTCCCACGCAGAGTTCGAACCCCTCACGGCGCATCTGCTCCACGATTATGGCCATTTGGAATTCGCCGCGGCCCTTGACGGTGAAGGAGTCGTCCTGGTTCTTCTCCACCTGTATGGAGACGTTCCTCATGGCCTCCTTGCATAGACGATCCCATATCTTGGCCGATGTAAGCTGTTTGCCGTCCTTGCCCGCAAGAGGTGAAATGTTCTTGCTAAAGAGCATGGAGACCGTAGGCTCGTCCACCTTGATTCTGTCCAAAGGCTTAACGTATTCCTTGTTGCATATCGTGTCGCCAATCGAGACGTTCTCGATTCCTGAGAGAACGACGATATCACCGGGCTCGACCTTAGAGGCCTCCTTGAAGCGAGGACCGTCGTAGAGCTGAAGCCTTGTGACACGAAGAGGTACATGCTCGCCCTTCTCGTTTATGCATACAAGGGAGTCGTTGACCGTGGCGCTGCCGTTGATGATCTTTCCAACGGCAAGACGTCCAAGGTAGTCGTCGTATGAAAGGTCAGAAACCAGCATCTGGAAAGGCTCTTCGTTGTCGTAGATTGGAGCCGGGATGTAGTCCACAACGGCATCTAGCAACGGATAGACATCCTTTGCATCAGGATCGTCCAATTTGGTGGAGACGATTCCAGCCCTTCCGTTTGCATAGAACACAGGGACTTCAAGTATGCTCTCATCGTTCTTGAGCTCCAGAAGAAGATCATATACTTCATTTAGGACTTCGGTTGGGCGGGCGTCCTGCCTGTCTATCTTGTTTATTACTACTATGACGGCAAGGTTCTTCTCCAGCGCCTTCTGGAGAACGAACCTGGTCTGAGGAAGAGGTCCCTCTGCAGCATCGCACAATAGGATGACCCCATCCACCATTGAGAGTCCACGTTCGACCTCTCCGCCAAAATCGGCATGGCCCGGAGTGTCGATTATGTTTATCTTCACACCTCTCCAATGGATGGCGCAGTTCTTGGCGTTGATGGTGATTCCACGTTCCCTCTCTATGGCTCCGCTGTCCATGATGCGGTCCTGGTTGCCCTTGGACTCGACTCCACTCTGGCGAAAGAGAGCATCGACAAGGGTCGTCTTGCCGTGGTCTACGTGTGCTATTATTGCAATATTGCGTATGCTATCGTTTTTCGTAATCATAACTTACCTGACAATCAAAACAAAAAAATCAAACAAAAAAATCCAAAGAAAAATACCATATATGAACGAAATTGTTCAAGGGTTTTCAACCATAGTTTCAACCATATACTTTGGAAAGGGCCTCGAAGGTCTGTCCAAGATCATCGAAGCGAAGAGTCGCATAGTAATCCTGGCTTGTAGGCTGTGCGTTGACGATGACGACCTTAGCACCGCTTCTGAAGGCGATCATGGGGAACGAAGCTGCAGGCTGCACGACAAGCGACGATCCAAGCACAAGGCAAAGGTCGGTGTTCGAGAAATCCCTCCATGCGCTCTGAAGCACGTTCTCGTCAAGGTTCTCACCATAGAAAACGATGTCCGGCTTTATCACGCCGCCACATTTCGTGCACCTTGGAACCTCACCGGCACGCACGATTGGTGCGACATAGTCGTATCCGTACTCTGCATGGCATTTGGTGCAATGATGATGCTCAGGCCCACCGTGAACCTCATACACATTCTTCGAGCCAGCCCTTTGGTGGAGCATGTCTATGTTCTGGGTATACAAGGCCTTGAGGATGCCTTTCTTCTCCAAAGACGCCAAGGTGCGATGCACCACGTTTGGCTCATAGTCCTCAAGGTGGTACCACACATCCTTGGCCCACGCATAGAACACCTCAGGATGCTTGGCAAAGAAATCAAGCGAAATGATCTCCTCCACATCCATGCCGTTCCAAGGATCCGTAAACACACCATGGGAGCCCCTGAAATCAGGAATCCCACTCAAAGTGGACACCCCTGCACCCGTGAAGGCCGTCATTGCACGGCTTGAGTCAATGAGGTCCACAAGGTGCTTGAAATCCTCCCTGAACCTTATATCATCCATATCCACGCCCTCCCCATCATCTAGACCGATGTCTCTGTGACCTGCTCTCCAAGGTAGGTGTTTCCATTCAAAAGCTTGAAATCCACATACACCATGTCGCCAGGCTTCACTGGAAACCCATCCAAGGTCGAGAATGCAACCATCTCGCCATGCTCGTTGCGGCCAAGCATCTTGGACTTGTCGTCGCGGGACACCTGCGTCACAAGAATCTTCTGAACTCCATGCGCACGGGTAGCCTTAATCTTGGCCGCATTGGCAAGCTGCCAGTCTATGAGACGCTGAAGCCTCTGCTGCTTCTCCTTGTCTGAAAGCTGACCCTCCATTGAGCAGGCGCGCGTCCCCTCCCTTGGGTTCCAGTAGTACATGTACGCCTCAATGCAACCAACGGCCTCGACGGCTGACATCGTATCCAGGAACTCCTCTTCCGTCTCTCCTGGAAAGCCTACCATTATGTCAAGGGCGAACGTGACGTTTGGAACGCGTTGCTTGATCTTGTCTATGAGATCAAGGTACTTCTCCCTGGTATAGCGCCTGTTCATGAGGCCAAGGATCCTTGTATTTCCGCTCTGCATTGGAACATGAAGGTGTTTGGCGACCTTTGGCTCACGGGCTATCACCTCTATGAGCTCTGCCGAGAAATCCTTTGGATGCGGACTTTCGAACCTGATCCACTGTATGTTTCTGCACTGACGGCATACCATCTCAAGAAGCTGAGGGAAATGGCATCCTTCGTAACAGTATGAATTGACGTTCTGTCCAAGGAGGGTTATCTCCCTTACACCTTCTTCGTCAAGCTGTCTCACCTCTTCAAGAATCTCGTCAACAGGTCTTGAGACCTCTCGTCCACGTACATAAGGAACAATGCAGTAGGAACAAAAATTATTGCATCCGTTCATTATTGGAACATATGAGAAAAACTCTCCATCCTTGTGGTACGCCTTTGTAAAGATGTACTTCTCGCTTTCCTGTGGAGTGGACTCCTTGTCTCCAATGATGTCCAAAAGCTTGAGTTTGTCGTTGTTTCCAATCACAAAGTCAATCTGCGGGGCATCGTTCTTGACACTGTCATGAAGCCTTTCCGCCATGCATCCAGCAAGGACCAATGTAAGGGATTCGTTTTCCTTTGCCTTTTGTGCCTTTATATGGGTGTATGCCCCAAGACGACCCCAGATTCTGTTCTCCGCACTTTTTCTTACGGAGCAGGTGTTGATTATGGCAAGGTCCGCATCCTCTGGAGATGAAGCTTCAACCCATCCTCTTCCTTTGAGCATGGTCTCCATTGCATTGGACTCTGCAACGTTCATCTGACATCCGTATGTCTCAATGTAGTACTTCTTCATTCCAGGACCTCCAGATCCGCTGTGTCGATTCCTTTCTGGTCGCAAGCCGCAACCACAGTATTCTCCATGAGCATTGCAATGGTCATGGGACCTACGCCTCCTGGAACAGGTGTTATGGCACTTGTCTTAGGCTCCACATTTGCAAAGTCCACATCTCCCCTAAGAGCGTATCCACTCTTCTTCGAAGGATCCGGAACCCTGTTCATGCCAACGTCTATGACGACGGCACCGTCCTTGACCATGTCAGAAGTCACAACGTTCGTATGCCCAACCGCCGATATCAGTATATCGGCCCTTTTCACGTAAGGCACGATGTCGGGTGTGAGCGAGTGGCATATAGTGACCGTGGCGTTGCGGTCCTTCTGCATCAGCAGCGCCGCCATTGGCTTTCCCACGATGTTGCTTCTCCCAAGGATGCACACGTCTTTGGAATCGGTCAGTATGCCGTAGTGGTCAAGCATCCTAAGGATGCCCTTGGGTGTGCAGGCAATATGGGATTTCTGTCCAAGAAGCAGCTTTCCAATGTTCACTGGATGGAAGCCGTCCACGTCCTTGGCAGGATCTATGGAGTTTATGACCTCAACTTCATCGATATGAGATGGAAGCGGGAGCTGTACGAGTATCCCGTCCACATTTGGGTCGTCGTTCAGGCTTTGCACAAGTTCAAGGAGGAACTTTTGGGAAAGGCTTTCATCGTATGTGAAATCAATGTGGGCTATGCCTATCTCGTCGCAGGCCTTCTTCTTGCCCTTGACGTATGTCTTGCTTGCAGGGTTGTCACCCACAAGGACTACGGCCAAACATGGCTTTCTTGAGAATCTTTCTTCAAACGCCCTGCATAGCTTGGAAGTATGTTCGTTTACAAGCAGGCTGAGTTCTTTACCTGAAAGGATCAATGCGGTGGACCTCCTGTACGCCCCAAAGGCCACGGACAGGCCATTGTGGATGCAACGTCCTACATTATACACAAATGGGTAACGAATTGCCATTGTGTGTGTTTTCTGTGTTGGCATATTCATAATTTCGACTTTTGTTGTTAAACTATGGATATATCGCGTATATGCAAATACGAAACATGGACTACTATGTGAGGTGCACATGAAGAAATGTACAACCATTGTCATCGTCCTGCTGGTGTTGGCCGTTCTACCGGCGTTCTGCGCTGCAGGCTACTATGAAACAGGAGACCAGGTCTTCTCGTTCAGAGCAGGCGTGGAATTTCCAGCTTTCCTTTCCTTTCTCAACGACCCAAGCAGGAACCAGAGCTTCTCAGACATACACATGCAAAGGGTTGGAGGCATAGCTTCGATATCCTATCAGGGCTATTTGACGCAGAATCTCGCTCTTGGAGGAGAACTGGGCTATCAATTCATAAATTCGCTCACACCATCCCTCTACACGGCGGTACCAATCACAGCCAAACTCACCTACGTTCCCGTACAGACAGGCCTGTTCGACCTTGCGCTTTCTGCAAACCTTGGGATGGCATTCATAAAGTACGATGACGGCAAATACCTTGCCCCCTATGCAAGCATCACCTTGCAGCCATCGTTCTACATCACCGAGTCTTGGGGCATTGGAATCGAGTCCGGCATCATGGCTACGGCCGAGCTCTACACCAAGAACGCAACATACGACAAATACAGCAACAATGCCGTGCTTGGCATGATCCCTCTTGCGCTTGTCGTCTCTTACAGACACTAAGGAGGCCGTTTACATGAAAAGGACTTCACTTCTTCTTATACCGATTTTATTGATTGCGCTGCTTCTATGCTCATGCAACGCCGATGCCCAAGACGGCATCTTCTCAGCCATAGCGGACTCCGCCCCCGATGCAGGCATCAAAGTACAGGCGTATTTGGGAAGTTTAAATGCTGAAAAGAGCCACTATGTTCTGACTGATTCAGGGGTTTATGTCATTGGCAATTCCACAGGGTTCACCCCAATTCTAAGCTCTTCTGATGCACAGATAAGAAATGCTTGTCTTTTAATCGATTCTCCGTTGTATCTCTATACACTGGTTTCAAAACAGGGTTCAGAGAATGGAGAAGATAGTAAAATACTGAAATACTACACAAACGGAGAATACATTACAGGCGAAAGCACAAACGTCAAGTGGCTTACAACCAATGGAATCTACTACACTGAAACAGAATCTGAGAACACAATTTATTTTCTCCACAACGTTGCAGCAGTATCCTTGAGTGGAAAAGTAACAACAAAGGTTGAAAGTGAGGATTATGTTCTAGTTGAAGAACTAAAAGATTCTACTAAAACCTTTAGAATATACTCTTCGAAAACCGGTGAAATACTTGCAGTAACAAGACCTGATTCACTTAGCGGACAGGTTGTAGGTTTCCAGGTCATCGATGACTCCAACTTCCTAATCGTAGTCAAAAGCGGTTCGACATACGATATATATTCCCTTTCCAGTACGGAAGTGAAGGATACTGGAGTGAACCTCTCATCTACACCAGAAAATGGAACAATCCATTCGTTCCATTACACCAATGATGGAAAGAATTATGTAGCATTCAAGGCTGCTCAGTACTTCGACCTACTCACAATCGAGGATTCAAAGTACTCGATAAGCACCATCAGCACTGCTGGCTATGCTACAAAGCTTAGAACTGCATCCGTATCCAACATTGTCCCTGCGGACACTGCAGGAAAGTTCATAATTGCAACCTGGAAGAATTCCATCTGGGAGATAGACCCAACGTCAACTGACGACCCAGTTGAAATCAAGTGACATAAATCACCCCACGCCGCAGGCCAAAACCTGCGGCATTATTATCAAAGGGAGTGCAACATGACAAAGAAAACTAGAAACATCATAGCTCTTATAGCAGGAATCTGCCTTCTCATTGCAGGATTGATACTTCTTGTACTCGCAATCAAAGGAGAAAGACAAAACCTCCCTGCCGCCCTACTCTTCATAGCCGCCGCAAATCTCCTCAATTACTTCAACATCCGAAGCAACAAGAAGGACGAATGATTCAAGGACATGGCGTTTCTTCTTCTTTTTGATTTTTTGGGTTTACTGTAGAAAGTTTTCTTCATAAACGCGCTTTTTTTCGATTCACTGAAGAGAACTCTCAAAGAAGGCCGCTTTTCAAAAGCTCCAAGGTAAGCCATTCCTGGACAAGATGTCTGTGGCAGAAGGAACCTTCCTTCTCGTAGCACAGCAAAACAGGAAAACCTTTTGATTCAAGCACCCTATAGATTTTCATTGGGTCAAGTTGGGCAAGGGACTCTCTGTAGAACCACTGGCAATACCCTTTCTCGTCAACAACACCTGATTTATAAGCATTCAAAAGGTCCAAAGAGGGAGCCAAAGCAGTCCAATTCTCCCTCATGAACCAACTTGGAGGAATCCTAGAAATGCCAATTTTCCTCTTTGCATCGCACAGTTCAAAGCAACCGGTATCAACGACCATGCCCTTGAGGTCTTTCGATGTATTCAGGAACTCACCTTTTGACATATCATGGGTGCTATGGAAAGAAAGGAGGCTTTCAACGTACTCTCTATCAACGAACAACGAACGTTTAATCATCCTAAGCCTCCTACAAGTAGATTCTACAGGAACGAATATGGATCCAACGGGATTCCGTCCTGCTCTATTCTGAAAAGGATGGTTGGATTGAGGAGGTTCGTGGAGCCGTTGGCGAAGTATCCAATAGTATCCCCTTTGGCCACCCTGTCAGTACTGTTGACGCATATATTGGAGACATAATCGTAGTATGTTGTGTAACCGTTGGAATGTAGGATCTTCACAAAACCTGTTCCGTTGTCATTGAAGCCCCTGTCTATGACGGTTCCAGTTTCAGAGGCGCATACCGCAGTGCCGTCCGCCGCCTGAAGGAGTATGCCGTCAAGCTGGACGGCGCTGTTTCCAAGAGGATCGGCGACCTTCTGGTTGTATAGGGCAACGGTGACTGCGCCGTCGCTTGGAAGACTGAACGACGGCTCTGCACCAACGCTCAGAGTGCCGGTCTCCTGCACGCTTTCAAGAGGGATGAAGAGCTTGTCTCCTGCACTTACACTTTCGTTTCTGAGACCGTTCACATCGCTCAGAGCCTTCCAGCCAAGGGAAAGGTTCAGCTGCTGCACTATGGATGAAAGAGTGTCCCCATCCTTGACTGTATACAAAGTGCCATCCCTATCGGGGATCTGCAATGTAGACCCTATGAACAGGGATGTAGTGCTCTTTATTTGGTTTACCGATATTATAGTCTCACGTGTGAGGCCAAACTTCTGCGCTATGGAGTCAAGCGAATCCCCTTCCTGAATAGTGTACTCGGTATACTTGACGATGTCCCTGGAGAACGAAGACTGCTGTGAAATGCTCAGGTTCTGCGCAATTGCAGGCTTCTTTATCTCAACCCCATGGGTCACGACATCAGCAGACGAGGTCTGACCATCCAACGCATAGTCCTGAGAGGAAATGTAATCCGTAAGGTTGTCCGCTCCAACACCAGCCTGACTGGTTCCGGTCAGGTCCTGCCCTGTCTTTGCAGTTTCAGAGGAAACCACCCTTTGAAGTGCATTGTCTATGTCCATCGATACCGATGTGGAATTGGTCTCAAGACCAACGCTGGACTCGGAGGAATCGGTCTTGGGGACGACTTCGTTGGAAGCCGCGCCGGTGTGATTTGTGTCATCAGTGTCGCCATTTGAAGTCTGGCCAGAAGAAGCATCGCCTACAAGCCCAACGACAGGTGGTGCGTTCTGGGAACCGGATGCAGGCTTGGAAGAGCCCGCAAGCTCCTTGGATTTGAGGATGCTGACCCAGATGAGGACGGCAAGGACGCAGATGACCAATGCAAGCAGGATGGTCACAAACAACAGCTTGGACGACGATCCTCCCCTTCTTGAGACTCTGTTGTCAGTAATGTCATCGTAGTTCCTTACTCTGCCCGTAGACGCACCTCTCGACAATGTTACAAGCTAATTATAATATAACGCCATGAGTTCTTCAACGAACAAAGGAAACATTTCAAATCTCCTTTTCACGCTTGTGTGTATAGCCTTGGCGGTTTTGGTAGCAGTGCTTGCAAGGCTCATGGTGGGCGATGGACTCAGAACAGGGAGATACATGAATCCAAACGTAGCCACAAAGGTTGTGGGCGGCACGATATACGATGCCAACGGAAGGATCCTTGCAATGGACGTTCCAATATACAACGTCTACGCAAACCATAACTGCTCTGATGTAGCCATCCAGATCCTGAGCCTGCACCTTGACATGACACCAGACGAAATCACATCCAAGCTCGCGGAATCCAAACCAAAAGACACAACGCAGGAGGAGGCCTCATCGACACAGGCCGATACCCTTGTGAAGTCCAATATAGACACCAGCTCGATTTCAGGTTTGCAAACAGCCATAATAGAGCACGGACTTGAGGGGTTTGTCACTATAAGACGCGAATACACAAGGAGATATCCAGCTGCGTTCCACGGAGCACAGCTTCTACAGGGAATTGAAGATGAATACCACGACCAACTGTTTCCAATCCCTGAATTCGATGTATCCACGACATACGGAAACGACCTGCACCTGTCGCTGGATCTGGACGTCCAGTACCTTTTGGATATTGTCATACAGCAGGTATACGAACTGCAGAACCCAGCATACGTTGCTGCAGGGATAGTGGATGCACGCACAGCAAAGATGCTTGCATGCACGACATATCCGTTCTATGACCTGAACGATGGAAGCGATAGGAACGGCGATGCTTCATTTGTGGATTCCTTCTCCACGAACAATGCAATGTTTGAAAACATAAGTGTCGTTGACAGTGTGACAGACCATAGAACCGGAGAGAGATTGCAAGATGGGAGCATTAGTTCAAGGTTGAACGGAAACGCAGCCTTGGAGGGAATGATATCCAATGCCAACGGCTCAACGGCCATTGCAGCCCTGATACCGGAGGAAGACCCTCTTTTTGCCGTTTATATATGCCCAATGGAACCAAAGTACTACACAAACTCAACGGTGCTTGAAGATGCAGTTGCGGCCATAGAGGAAGGGCTGCAGTCCCAAGGAAGACTTGGAAACCAGTCGTTATAGCTGTATTTGAGAGAGGATCTTCTCCTGCTTCACAAGCATGGGTTCGCTTGCGTCGTTCGTTTCATGGTTCTCACCTGAGAGGTGAAGGACCCCATGGATGAGAAGACGTCTGAGCTCTTCCTGTACGGACACGCCAAATGTCTGTGCATTGCGGGCCATCACCTCTGGACAAATCAGGATATCGCCAAGAACCCTTTCCGAAGAATCACCGTTTATGAACGGTATGCCATCTGGATCTTCGTCCTCTGACGCAAAGCTAAGGATGTCGGTGCTGTCGTCTATGTTCCTGTACTCAAGGTTCATGTCATGCATGTGTCCCTCGTCTATGAACGAGACGGAGAACTCGACATCCTTTAGGTCTACAGCCTTGAGGACGGCATCGAGATAGGAAAGTACGAAATCCTCCGGAGCGATCTGCTCGTAGGAATCGCAGTCATAGCATACGTCAATAAGATTGCTCATTTAATGGCCTCCAAAAAAAACAATCCGAATCAATCCTCATCATCGTCAGGATACTCTATCCTTGAGTGGTACCTGGCAACCAATGTCTTGACGAACGAGTCGCCCAGCACCTTTATGTCATGCATGGTCAGGCCGCTGTCGTCAAGCTGTCCGCGCTCTATCTTGCCCATGAATATGGAATCTATGAGCTTTGCGAACTTTCCCGCATTTGGAGTCACCGTCCTACTTGCCGCTTCTATGCTGTCGGCAAGCATCACGATTCCACTCTCAGGGAAGTCAGGGATATCGGCATTGTACGAATAGTCCGATGCCTTTACGGTCTCACCCTTTCCATCCTGCGATGCGGCCTGGGACTCGAGGGCTTCATGGTAGAAGTATTGGATCACATCGTTTCCATGATGGTCGCCGATTATCTTTATGACTTCAGGAGGAAGTCCGGCATCGCGTCCCTTGTCGGCCCCTACCTTCACATGGCTCTTTATGACAGCAACGGAAAGACTTGGGCTTATGTCGTCATGCTTGTTGACACCGCTTTGGTTCTCGACGAAGTACTCAGGATGCTCAACCTTTCCAATGTCATGGTAGAGCCCTCCAACTCTGGCAAGGAGCGCATTGGCTCCAATGGCACGTGCGCCGGCCTCCGCCAAGTCTGCAACGGCACGGCTATGGCTGTACGTTCCAGGAGCGGCCTGCGAGAGCCTTGTAAGAACCGGAGTATCCCTGTATGCAAGTTCGTAGAGCCTGAAAACGGTTGGAAGGTTGAACAGCTTCTCGACTATAGGCATCGTTACGGACAAAAGGACGTATGCGGCAGACACATTCAGAAGAACACCTAGAAGAATCAGGAATATATCCGTGAATACGGCGCCGTCTATTATGACGAAAAGTATGGTGACGGCCGAGCCGAACAGGCAGGAGAAGAACCATTGGTATACCATGTCGATTCTCTTGTTGAAGAAACGGACAAGGAGGACACCCACAGACCCGCACAGCACGCAGTAGAAGAACGTCATGACTGATGCGTTTGGAAGCGTGGATATCGTCATTGCAAGCATGAATACGGACACCACTCCAAGCCTCTTGTATCCCGATGCCATGGTGATGAAGATTGGAAGGAAGAAGATTGGGAAGAACGATGAATTGAACTCGCTCCTAAGGTTGGAGGACCAAAGCACCAGAAAATACGTTGCAACTATGGAAAGTACATAGCTTACAGCCAGTATTATGTGGAACTGCACATAATGCAGATTCTTTCGTCCAAGGAACATGCCAAACACATAGACGCCAAATCCAAGCCCTATTGCATCAAGTACGAGGATTCCAAGGAATTCAAAGATTGGCATGTGCCCGCTTTGGGTGCTGAGCATCTCTATGAGCTTCATCTGATCCTGGGACACAACCCTGTTGGCCTCGATGAGGACATCGCCTTTGTCTATGGATATGACGACAGGTTGGACGCTTTGGGCTGCTGTCTGCCGCCTTTGAAGGGTTAGTTCTTCATCGTACAGGACGTTTGGCTCCACCACGGAGAACACAAGCTCTTCAAGAAGGAGCACCTGTCTTGAGGAAAGGTCTTGGGAAATCCCTGAAAGGCTGTCCGACACATAGGCGCTGATTGTATTCGAAGAAAGGAGGTCCGTGGATTCCAAATCAATGGTCCTCTCGGATACGGAGGCTCCACTTAGGTTGCTTACGGTTGCAGACCCATACCCCTGTCCAACAACAAGATCTATGTCAGATGTATTGAAATAACCTTTGGAACAAACAGCCTTGACGATGTCATATGCAATGGACAATAAGTACGGATCTCCATCATCCAAGAGCTTTTGGGCTATCGTTTCATCCGTTATCGAAGAAAGCGTCGCAAAGTCCCCCGCAAGGAAAGCCTTTCGCACCAAGTCCATTCTTCCAACGATCTCCATTGTCTTCGTAGGAGAATAGGAGAATACAGGAAACACGGCATCGCTTGCTGCAATGCGCTTCGTTTCTGTGGCATCGGAATCAATCAGGTCAACAGACCCCTTTGCGTACAATGTGGTCTCGGCAATCTCACCTACAGCGTAGTTGGAGTAGACCGAGCGGTAATGTACGTTTGAAGTCGTCCTTACAAGGGCTGGAAGGGCCAAAGAGAACAGCACCATTGCAATGTAGCATGCCATGATGACAATCCGTGAGCTGGACTCTCCATCCTTTCTATTTTTTTTCATAGGCGTCAATTATCCTTTGGACTATCCGAGATCTCACAGTATCCCTTGCATTGAACTCAAGGAACTCGATCCCTTCAACATCCCTCAGCAGCTCCCTTGCCTGAACAAGCCCGCTGGACGAGCTGTTGGGAAGGTCGATCTGCGTTACGTCTCCGGTTATTATAGCACATGAATTCTCACCAATCCTAGTAAGGAACATCTTCATCTGTGAACGTGTCGTGTTCTGAGCCTCATCGAGGATTATGCAGGCATTGTGGATGCTGCGACCTCTCATGTATGCAAGTGGGGATATCTCTATTGAACCCGACTCTTCAAGCCTCCTCACCGTTGCAGGTGGGACGATTGCCTCCATGCTGTCGTAAAGCGGCTTGAGATAGGGATTCAGCTTTTGTGATAAATCCCCAGGGAGAAAACCAAGACTCTCTCCGGCCTCGACGACAGGACGTGTGAGGATTATCTTCTGTTTGCGTCCGGAAAGGAGCTCGCCAAGGCAATAGGCAACCGCAAGGAAGGTCTTTCCAGTTCCAGCTGGGCCTATTGCAAACGTTATCTGGCTTCTTTCCATTGCCCTTATGTACTGCTGCTGGTTCAGGCTTTTTGGATAGACGCTCTTGTTCAGAACATGGATGGCTGTGCGCTTTGCGCTCTGATCACCTTCGTGCCCGTTGCCCTTCGCCTCGAATGCAAGGGAACTTTCCAAAGCCTTGAGTTCCATGAGGATCTCAGGCTCCGTTATGTCGTTCGTAATCCCTGCAAGGTTTGTAAGCCTTTGCATAAGACCTGAGAAGACAGATGCCTTGTACCTACACTCGTCCCCTTCAGCGATATGGCATTCAAGTCTATTTCCTCTAAGGAAAAGCTCGCACCCAACAAGCTTTTCGATATATGGGATGTTGCAGTCGTTAGGCCCGCATATGGTGCGCATTGCATTGGTGTCTTCAAACACAAAACCCGATGTCATTGTAGAATCAAACCTCCTTGCTGGTGTCAACGGTCTTTTCGACCTTAAGCTCAGGGATGGCGTTCCATTTCACATAGACCTTGTATACAGGCGACCATGCAAGCTTTCCATTTCTCTGAGCCTTCAGACTCCCCTCCACACTCATGCAGAGGTTCCAGTCCCTCATATAGTGTACCAGCTCGACATTGAAGGAACTCATGTTGAAACCGGTGGATTTCCTCCCATTCCCAAAGAAATCGAATGACCTTATCAAGTCCTCCAGCATGGAGTCGAAACTGAACGAGCCATCGACGATGTATCTGTAGAAGCTCCTGTTGGAACTCTTTACGGAGAACTTCAAGGAAAGGAACTCCGCAACTGCAAACTCCATTTTGAAATCGAACGATAGAACCGTGGCGTAAGGGTTTGCAAAGCTGTATGTGAAATCTGCATTCAACGAAAGCTCAAGACCCACCCTATGCCTCCAGAAATACACAGGCTTGAGCTTGTTGTCAAGCTTAATCTTCAGGACATCCCAATCCCACTCGTCGCCATTTCCCTTGAACGAAATGGAGCACAAACCGCTGGAAGTGAAGTTCGAAAAGTCCATCGAACCTCTAAGTGCAAAACTCAACGATGATGGCTTGAGATTCTCCTTGTAGCTCAGGCTCTCGCTGAGGGAAAGGCCCCCTCCAAAGAACTTCAAGGAACCGCTCTGTGAGAACGAATACGCCGACATGAAATCAAAGCCATCGTATTTCTTGAAGTCATAAGCATTCTTCAATGAAAGGCTAATGAAGGTGTTCGAATATCCAAAGCCAAGGTTTCCAAGGCTTTTCTCAAAGCCGGCATCCGTCTCTTCGAACGACATATCCACACTTGCTGTAAAACCGCTTTGGGAGAACGATACGGAGGGCTTCAACGTCTCCTTTACAGGCTTGAGGGTACTCTTGAGTCCAAGCGAAAAACTTCCCAGAACCTTCTTGAATTCTATGCTGTGCTCTGTGACATCACCCTTCTTCCACTCGCCCCAGCCTGACGCATCGTTTGTCAGAACTCCATCGACATCCTTTGAGTTCAACGAATATATCTTGTTGTTGAGCCTATATGTAAGACCCAAGGGTTGGGATTGGACCACAAGGTTGGAGACGAAGCTGAAGTCATGGACATTCTTGTATGAAAGGCTTTCATCGCTTTTCGTCGATACATCGCTTGTAAACGAATACTGAGGCTTGAGGGTCTCCTTAACCGCAATCCACGAGTCAGGACTACTTCCATCTATGTAGACGGTACCATATGTCTTCGAATAAAGGCTCGAAGGAACCATCTCGCCTGTATATTTGTTCCTAAAGGTCTGATTTAGGGTATAGCCAAACTTGAGGGTTCCGCTCGAAGAGTTCGAAGCGGAGCCGGAAACGGATGGAGCCTTGTAGAACGAAAGGTCCAAGGACTTGGAAGCATCATCGTTCGAAGCCTCGACATCTTCATTGGTTGCAGCCTCGACATTCTCCTTGGTCGAAGCCTCCTCTACAAGGGAAGCCTTCTCTACAAGGGAAGCCTTCTCTACAAGGGAAGCCTTCTCCTCAGACAAGGCCCGAGCAAAGGAGTCGTCATAGGAGAATGAATTGGTCGCTGAGGCCTTCCCTCCATTGAGGATCGTCCATGATGCATTCGAAGAGAACGAAACGTCAGGCAAGGTTGCACTTTTGACCTTGGGGGTAACAGTGCTACGATCGAATTCATAGTCTATCTGCGCCTTGAGGGAGCTTAGTCTGAAAGATGCCTGACCAAGCTTTGCGCTGGCGCTGGCATCTACCGTCCAAGAGTACTCCTTTTGTGATGAATAGGTGCTTGGAAACTCCTGACTGGAACCAAAGACGGCATCAAGACCAAACTTGGTGTTCCTATTGAGAAAATCGGTTTTTGCAAGATAATCGCTGAAATAAGGAGCGCTTAGTGAAAGCGAAGCGTTCTTGTATTTCAGCTTCAAATTCAAATCAATATAATACCTAGTCTTGTTCACATAAGAGCTTTCATTTGCATTGTAGCCAATCGCACCAATCGACGATACAGTAAGCAATCCGTCCCAAAGGTTGTTGCTCGTATCGTAGCCGGCGACAAGACCAAGGTCCTCGTAGGCATCAGCGAAGAATGCGAAATAGCTCTTGGAACTACGAGCCCAGGACTCCAAGGCTCCGAGTTGTTCACCTGTTTCAAGACTGCGGTAGTACAGCCCATCCCTCACCTTCTCTGACGAATCGCCTGAATCCAAAAGGGAAAGCAGAGATGCAGACAGATCTGCATCATTGGAATCGTTCGAAGAGTTGGAACTGGACGAACTCGAAGAAGATGCTCCAATCTTTGGGTACACACCATACAACTCGGTGGTTGTATTTATGAACGCACCTTTGTCGCTTGAAAGCCCAATTGCAGGATTGAACGCCAAGGTCGTACCGGGATAGAAGAAAAAAGGGAAATACATGATTGGCACACGCCCGAGCTTTACAAGTGCGCCATCGACGAAGACATCGGATCCAGAGAACGAAACCTTCGAAGCCTCGATGCTCCAGTAAGGATCCTCCTGCGCCGTCGAAATCACACCATCGTTGAAAAAAGCGATGTTCTGTTCACCTGCATACGAAATCGTCTGACCTGAGGTATAAAGGCTCACATTGGTTCCCGCCGCATTCTTCCTCTCCGTGGAACTGATTCCATTGAACACGACAACATCCATGCTGTCCCAATCGAAATAGACCGATTTCCCTGCAAACTGCTTGGAGTCGTCATCGTCATCCTCAAGGACAACGTTTCCAGACGCCTCCACGGCTTTGAGTGCGACATCCACGACAACCTTGTCCGCAGTAAGGGTTTTCTTGGAACCGGAGGAATCGGAGAACGAAAGGCGTATGTTTCCGCTCATTACAACGACATCGCCAAGTGTGAACATTGCATCCGCACTCTCTATTGTAATTGATGTAGTTGCATTGGAGTCTTCGACGGCTTTGGAGCCAGAACCAAGCGTCATTTCCGTTGGATCCAACATTTCCTCTTCGCTTATCCCAAAGTAGTCAAGCAGTCTCTTGAAAACGGCATCTTCGTCACCGGATGAGTCAAGGCCAAACGATGCAGCCATGGCCCTGAGTTCATCCGTACTGGCGCTGCTCAGGGAATCATAGAGCAAAGACCGTGCGAAAACGCATGGAAGAACCAAGAGAAGCAGTATGGCTATGACGCAAAAGGCCTTTCTAAAAAACATATTCAGTTCAGGTTCTGGCTAAGAACCTGATTCAGATAATATCCTGTATACGAACCTTTGCAAAGGGAAACATCTTCAGGTGTTCCCTGCGCCACGATATGACCGCCTCCATCCCCTCCTTCAGGGCCCAGGTCTATGACATGGTCAGCCAGCTTTATGACATCCAGGTTGTGTTCTATCATGACCACAGTGTTGCCGTTGTCCACCAGCCTGTTGACAACCTCCATGAGTTTCTTTATGTCAGCGAAATGAAGGCCTGTCGTGGGTTCGTCAAGGACGTAGAACGTCTTTCCAGTTCCAACCTTGCTGAGTTCAAGCGACAGCTTGACCCTTTGGGCCTCACCTCCGCTCAGAGTAAGTGCGCTCTGTCCAAGCTTTATGTAGCCAAGTCCAACGCTGTCCAAGGTTTGGAGCTTTCGTTTGATGGTCGGAACTGATTGAAAGAACTCCAAAGCCTCGCTTACGGTCATTTCCAGGACATCGTTTATGTTCTTTCCCTTGTAATGAACGGCCAAGGTCTCCTGATTGAAGCGTTTCCCATGGCAGACATCGCAGGTGACATAGACGTCAGGAAGGAAATTCATCTCTATCTTGAGCGTTCCGTCACCGTGGCAGTGTTCGCATCGTCCACCTGATACGTTGAACGAGAACCTTCCGCTCTTGTAGCCTCGAGCCTTGCTTTCAGGAAGCTCTGCAAATAGATCCCTTATTGCACCCCACACTTCGACATACGTTGCAGGGTTAGACCTTGGTGTCTTTCCAATTGGACTTTGGTCTATGTGTATGAGCTTGTCAATGTTCTCGACACCCTCTATCCTTCTGTATCCGTCGAACCTTTGGGGCTTCTTGTTGAAGATGTCCTTGAGGGCTGGAGTGAGTATCTGGTTGAGTATCGTACTCTTTCCGGAGCCGGAGACACCTGTTAGTATGATGAGCTCTCCAAGTGGAAAGTCCACATCAACGTCATGCACGTTGTTCTTGTTCGCCCCTATGAGCCTCAAGTGCTTTCCGTTGCCTGGCCTTCTCAGGAAAGGAACAGGAATCTGGATCTTTCCGCTAAGGAACTGACCTGTGATGCTGTTTGGATTCTTCTCTATCTCTTCCGGAGTTCCCTGAGCTATGACATGTCCACCGTTCTCGCCAGCCCCTGGGCCCATGTCCACAACGTAATCGGCATTTCTTATCGTGGCCTCATCGTGTTCCACGACAAGCACGGTATTGCCAAGGTCCCTCAGGTTCTTGAGCGTATCTATGAGTTTTTGGTTGTCCCTCTGGTGAAGTCCAATCGATGGCTCGTCAAGGACGTACAGCACGCCGCTCAGGGCGGACCCTATCTGAGTGGCAAGCCTTATCCTTTGGGCCTCACCTCCACTCAGGGTGCCTGCGCTGCGGCTCAACGTGAGGTATCCAAGACCTACGTTCTTGAGGAACTGCAGACGAGACCTTATCTCCTTGAGTATTTGGAATGATATCTGCTGTTGGGAAGGAGTCAGGCTTAGGGAAAGGAAGAAATCATAGCTGTCCTTTGCGCTCAAAGCCGTGACTTCGTTTATGTTCTTTCCTCCAACATAGACGCTCAACGCCTCTGGTCTGAGCCTTTCACCGTGGCAGACAGGACATTGGATTTCTGTCTGGAACGAACTTATCCATGTCTTTATAGCGGGACTCATCGTCTCGGCATAGCGTCGTTTGAGGTCGTTCACCACTCCGTGCCATTTGCGGTTGAGCTGCATGGAACCTCTTTGGTTCTCGTATTTCATGTTGTACTGCTTGTTTGACCCATAGAGAACGGCGTTGAACTGCTCCTCCGTAAGCTTGTCGAATGGAGTGTCTAGCGTGAAGCCCATGGATTTCGCAAAGCCTTCGAACACGGCCTTTCCGTAGCTTTCACCGTTCCCCATACTGGCAATGGCTCCTTGGTTGAAGCTCTTACTGCGGTCAGGGATTATCTTGTCAACGTCGTATATCGTCTTGAAACCAAGGCCATTGCACTCAGGACACGCCCCAAACGGATTGTTGAAGGAAAAGAGCCTAGGCTGAATCTCCCCAACGGATATCCCGCAATGAGGGCAGCTGTTCTGCTCCGAATACATCTCCAAGGTCTCGTTTCCATCCCTGTCAACGGACATGACCTCTACAAGGCCGTTCGTCATCTCCGTGGATTTCTCAATGGAGTCAGACAGCCTAAGACGGGCATCTGAGCTGAGTATGAGCCTGTCCACTACTATGCTTATGCTGTGCTTGACCTGCTTGTCCAGCTGGATGTTCTCCTCCAAAAGGCGCATTTGACCATCCACCCTAGCCCTAAGGAAACCGCTTTTCCTTGCATCGTCGAAAAGCTTCTTGTATTCACCTTTCCTTCCCATGGCGACGGGGGCAAGGACCATGAGTCTGGCACCCTCGCCCCATTTGTCGAAGATTGCACCTATTATCTGGTCCACGGACATACGGCTTATGACCCTTCCGCATTTTGGACAGTGCACCTCACCAATCCTTGCCCATAGAAGTCTGTAATAGTCGTATATCTCCGTAATTGTTCCAACCGTTGAACGTGGATTCCTTCCCGTCGTCTTCTGCTCTATGGCTATGGCAGGGCTAAGCCCCTCTATCATTTCGACTTCAGGCTTGTCCAAACGTCCAAGGAACTGCCTTGCATAGGAGCTAAGGGATTCTACATAGCGTCTCTGCCCCTCGGCGAATATGGTATCGAACGCCAATGAGCTTTTGCCGCTGCCGGACAGGCCGGACACGACTATGAGCTTGTTCTTTTCAAGCTCCAAGTCAACGTTCTTCAGATTATGCTCGCATGCACCCCTTATTATAAGCTTATCGTTCATCGTTCAAATTCCTCGACGGCTCTGAGAAGTTCGTCCTTTGCCTTTGAAGCCTCCACCTCTTTGCATATCTCGCCATTTCTGTAGAGGTAGACCTTGCTTCCAATGCCTGTTACGGCCAGATCAGCGCCCTTGGCCTCTCCAGGACCGTTTACCTGGCAGCCCATTATTGCAACTGTAACATCCTTCCCTGTTGCAAGGAGACAAGCCTCGATGTCCTTGAGAAAGCCTTGGCTGTCAAAGCTCTTTCGTCCACACATTGGGCAGGACACTATCCTCACGCCGCCATTTCTTAGTCCCAAAGTCCTAAGCAGTTCAACTCCAGCATAGACTTCGTTCTCTATGGAACCTGTTATTGAGTAGCGTATCGTGGAGCCTATGCCTTGGGACAGAAGCCGACCAAGCGTCCATGTCGTTCGAACGCAGGATGGAACTACGCCACCTGCCTCCGTCACGCCAAGGTGCAAAGGATAGTCGCTTTTTGAGGCGAAAAGCCTTGCCGCCTCGTAGCTTGTCTGAGAGTCGGAGGCTTTGAGTGAAACAACAGTGTTGTAGAATCCAAGCTCCTCGAACCATGAAATGTACTCCAAAGCAGTATCGACCATAAGCTCAGACATGGAGATGTTTCGTTCCGTCTTAGGAAGAGAACCGCTGTTAAGACCAATTCTTATTGCAATTCCCATATCCTTGGCCTTCTTTACTATCTCTTGCGTCTTCCATTTCGCACCAATGTTGCCGGGGTTTATCCTTATCTTTGCAACCTTGCAATCCATTGCATCCATGGCATTGCGCCAATCGAAGTGGATGTCAGCCACAACAGGCATTGGACAGAGATCCACGACCTTGCATAGAACATCATGTTCTGCTATATGCGGGTAAGAGAAACGGATTATATCGCATCCCATCCCCTTGAGGACATGCATTCGCGCCTCGAACCCCTCTTCAAGTTGAGACAAGGGAATATCATACATCGTCTGGACCGCAATTGGAGAATCTCCACCAATGGATATGCTGCCAACATCTACTTTTCTGCTCATGCTGTGAAGATAGCACTTATTGGAAAGAAAATAAAGGTTTTGTCATAATAAAACTTAAAAAATATTAAGCAATTATAAAATAAGGTTTCCAGCGTTCATTACACTTTTGAAGAAGAACGCAAGTTGTATTGCAACAGACAAAGCCTTACAATGGAAATCAGGTTTCAACCTGATAGAACCAAATGGAGGGAGATTCAGATGACACCACACATAAAGGCTTCAAAAGGCCAGATCGCCAAAACGGTATTGCTCCCAGGGGATTCTCTGAGAGCCAAGTATTGTGCAGAGAACTTCATGTCCAATGCACAGCTGATAACCGATGCAAGAAACGTTTTGGGCTACACGGGGACATACAAAGACGAACCTGTCACGGTCCTTGCAAGCGGAATGGGAGCTGCCAGTGCAGGAATCTACTCATACGAACTTTTCACAGAATACGATGTTGACAATATGATAAGGATAGGTACATCTGGTGGACTTCAGAAGGACATACCCGTTGGAGCACTGATATTCTCCATGTGCTGTTCCACGGACAGCAATTGGGCATCACAATACAGACTCAACGGAACTTTGGCACCATGTGCGGATTATCACCTACTTGAAGAAGGCGTGAAAATAGCCCGTGAAATGGGTCTTCCCCATCTCTGTGGAATGACATTCTCCTCAGATCAGTTCTCAACTTACAGTGCAGACCATGGGAAATACATTGAGTTTGCAAAGATGGGTGCGCTTGCCAACGACATGGAGACCATAGCCGTCTACTGCAATGCCATGTATACGCATAAAAAGGCCCTTGCAATCCTCACAATGACGGACAACTGCATCACAGGCGAAAGCCTCAAGGACGAAGAGCGCATGCCATGCAATGCAAACATGATAAAGGTTGCATTGGAGCTTTCCTGCAAGTTGTCCCAGGAGAAAAGGATAGGTGGCAAAACAAAACTTCCAAAGGAGGAAATATAAATGCATAGTACATGCATAGAAATAATGCAGAACCGCTTTGCTTGCAAGAAATACAAGGAAACGAAGATTCCAAACGAAGTCCTTCGCACTATCCTTGAAGCAGGTAGACTCTCCCCCTCCTCCTTTGGTCTTGAAGCATGGCATTTCCATGTATGCAACAGCAAAGATATTCTGGATGTGTGCTTCAATCAGGAAAGCATGAAGACAGCACCTACCACGATAGTCGTCACCTGCCCCAAGGCCGATGCCTTTGAGCCCAACGGAGCCTTCTTCGCCCAACGTACATCTCGTTTTCCAGGAAGCCTTGAAGAAGCGATAGAGGATTTCAGAGGATACCACGACTATTTAAAGGAGAAAGGAGTCCTAGACCATTGGGCCATAGCGCAATGCTACATAGCAGTGGCGAACATGATGACCGCAGCCTGCGAGATGGGAGTTCAGAGCTGTGCAATAGAAGGATTCAACAACGATCTGCTTTTAGAGCGTTTGGATTTGGACAAAACGAAGGAAAGCGTTGGACTTGTCTGTGCCTTTGGCTACCCAGACGAGCCACCACGCGATAAGATACGAATGGACTTTGACAGCCTTGTCACATTCCACTGATACGATTAGGAGTTTTGAAGATGGAAAGGATAATCATAGATTGCGACCCAGGTCATGACGATGCAGTGGCCCTTGCTATGGCAAGGGGCTTGTCGGACAAGATAAAAGTAGAGGCTATCATAGCCACCTACGGCAATCAAAGCATAGACAAGACGCTTACGAATGCCTTGAACCTTGCACAGGCGTTGAAATACGATGCCCCAGTATACACTGGCTCGCTTAGACCTTTGATCCGTGAGCGTGTAGCTGCAGGGTATATTCATGGTGAAAACGGTCTTGCAGGACCTGTATTCCCTCCTTGTACAAGATACTGCAACGGCAATGGGATAACCACTGCACTTGATTTGGTCATTAACAACCCTGGCGAGATTACGTTCGTTTCCGTTGGTCCTTTCACTGACCTTGCCGTGTGCATAAAGGCCGATCCCCGCTTTGCGAAGAGCCTCAAGCGCATCGTAGTCATGGGTGGAGCCATCAATAAATCCGGCAACGTAACTCCAAGTGCCGAGTTCAATGTCTATGCGGACCCTGAAGCTGCTCAGATAGTATTCAACAGCGGTGTGGATGTCGTTATGTTTGGCTTGGATGTAACTCTTCAACTGACACTCTCTGATGAAATCATAGAGAACGTAAAGAAGATGCCTGCAACCTCTTATACTCCAATATTCCTTGCCGCAATGGAATGCTATGTTGCTGCATGCAAGAAGTATGTACACGACTATCCATCAATGCACGACCCATGCACCATTGCATACCTTGCAGATCCATCCATATTTGAATTCGAACGCCGCAGCGTCCAGGTCGATTGCAAGAGCGAACTCAACTACGGCCGCACCGTCGCTGCCTTCCCAAACGGAGAAGGCAACGTCCTCGTAGGGATCAAAGCCAACAAGGAGAAGTTCTGGAGCCTCTTCTACGAAGCTCTCAGCCGCCTGCCATAATCAAAACCTTTTGACCATAAACGATTCAAAATGGTATGGTCACAATCAAAATGTCCAATTTTCATAAAAACTTGAAGAATTGGACACTTTTCTGTCCAATTCTCACTAACGAATCAAAAATTGGACAACGGCAGCGGCTGCAACCGCCTGAATACAATTCCAAGACAATTTGTCTCCGTTTTTTATTCTGTCTAAAAAACGGAACAAATTGTCAACTTGCGCCCTTCTCGTATGGGATTCCAGAGGCCTTTGGAGCATAGTCCCTGCCGGAGAAGATTATGAGGGCTATCAACGTCACAAGGTATGGAATGATGTTGAACACCTGGGAAGGAACGACTTTGAGAGCTGGAATCATGGAAGAGATCGTAGCCAAAGCAAGGGAGGCTCCAAAGAGCATTGAAGCACCAAACACTCCAAGAGGAGTCCAGCGACCGAACGCAACTGCGGCCAAGGCAATGAAGCCTCTACCATTGGTGAATGTATCGGTGTACTGAATCGTCTGCGTAAGGACCGCACATCCACCTGCAAGGCCACCAAGGAGACCAGAGGTAAGAACTCCAATGTAGCGGATCCTGCGCACATTTATACCAACGCTGTCAGCTGCCGCAGGATGTTCTCCACATGCCCTTAGGTGCATTCCAAACGGAGTCTTATACAGCACGAACCATGCAAGTACAATCACAGCCAAGGAAACGTAGAGGGTTGGATAGAATCCCAAGGCATCCTTTGTCATTCCAAGCATGAACTCCTTGGAACGGTCTGTACCATAGAACCTTTGGCAGACGAAAACCGTAAGGCCTCCAGCAAGAAGGTTTATACCAGTACCTGAAATGGTCTGATCAGCCTTCATGTCTATCGAGGCCACACCGTGGACAAGGGAAACAAGTCCTGAGACAAAGGCACCTACCACTAGGGCGATTACAAGAGATATCCTTCCACATCCTGCAAGCTCCAACTGCTGGTGAACTATTGCAGCTGTGCAAGCTCCTATGGACATAAGACCGTCCAAACCAACGTTTACTACGCCGGATCTTTCACATATCATTCCGCCTGTTGCAGTTATAAGGATTGGAGCAACAAGCATCATTATCAAGGAGAGATATCCAATGATCATTTCGAAACCTCCTTTCTTGCCTTGACCTTTGCCCTATAGTCCTTGACTAGCGACAGACCTGAACGGAGGGCTATGAAAATGACGATGAGACCTTCAATGACGGTGACGACTTCCTTGGGAATTCCCATACCCTGCATGATGGAATACGCTTGTTTGAGGATTCCAAAGAGAAGTCCCGCAAGGAATATGCCTAAAGCCCTGCTGTTTCCAACAAGAGCGACAGCTATTCCCATGAAACCGTAGTTGTCCTGTGAAGTGAGGATCCTTGAGTATCTGATAAGTCCAAGTATCACGCAAGCTCCGGCAAGGCCGGCGAATGCCCCAGAGATTGCCATTGAAAGGGAAATTGCCCTGGTGTCGTTTATACCTGAGCAACGGGCTGCATCCTTGTTGAAACCAGTGGCCCTAAGGCTGAATCCCAGTCTGGTCTTCTCCATTATGAACCAGTACACGATAACCGCAATCACCATGAGGAAGAAACCTATGTTAAGGTTTGAACTCTTGATCAGGAAGTTGTCTAAGAGAGCTGTCGAAGAAAGGTCAGCAGTCCTTCCTGTCTTGTTGAAAGTTCCCTGTGGAAGCAGGTTGAGACAAACCAAAGGATAGAGATACAAGGCAATGTAGTTGAGCATGATGGTTGCAACGACCTCTGAAACCTTGTATTTTGCCTTGAGTATTCCAACGACGCCACCCCATATAGCACCCACAACCAAAGCCGCAAGGACACAGAGCAGCCATTGTCCAGGGAAAGCAGGTATGCAGACAGCTACTATGTGAGCTGCAAGCATGCCCATGGTGTACTGCCCCTCGGCTCCAATGTTGAATAGTCCTACACGGGCTGCAAAACCCATTGAAAGTCCACACAATATGTAGGGAATGGAGAATGCAAGGGTCTCCCCCACATTCCTGAAGTTCCATCCACCACCCTTTGCGGCCTTTCCAATCATGGACTGCTTTATGGCGGTGAAAAGACCAACAGGGTTCTTTCCAATGCAAAGCAAAAGGATGATTCCTGCAAGGAACCCCAATATGACGACCGCTACGGAAGTTGCACCGTTGCTGTCAAGGAACCAATCTATGAAAGGTTGCTTTTCCTTCTTTGTCATCACTTGCCCTCCTTTGACTTTACGCCGGCCATCATAAGACCAATCTCAGATGCGGTCTTCTCGCCTTCCTTGAATATTCCAACTATACTGCCCTTTGAAATAGCGGCGATGCGGTCGCAGAGGTTCATTATCTCATCAAGTTCAAAGCTAACAAGAAGGATAGCCCTACCCTTGTCACGTTCTGCAACAAGCCTCTTTCTTATATACTCAATGGCTCCAACATCAAGGCCTCTTGTCGGCTGAGCTACAAGAAGAACATCAGGAGAAAGCGAAATCTCACGGGCGACGATGACCTTCTGCTGGTTTCCGCCTGACAATGCACCGCATGGAGTTATCGAACCCTGCCCTGAACGGATATCGAACTGCTCAATGAGCATGTCGGAGTTCTTCGTTATGGCATCATAGTCCAGAACACCCATCCTACCTGTATACTTTGATGTATAGAAATCCTTGAGGACTGTGTTCTCTGCAACCGTGAAGCCTGCAATGAGACCATGCTTCTGCCTGTCCTCAGGGATGTGTCCAAGACCTTTTTCAACCCTCTCACGTATCGTGCACTTGGTTATATCCTCTCCATTGAGAAGGATCTGGCCCTTTTCAATGGGAGAAAGCCCTGAAAGGGCATAAAGCAGCTCTGTCTGGCCGTTTCCATCGACACCTGCGATTCCAACTATCTCTCCAGCATGGACATCAAGGCTCAGATCCTTGACCTTCTCCACCCCAATTGCATCCTTTACGGTGATGTCCTTGATTTCAAGGACCTTCTTGCCAGACTTGCACGGAGACTTTTCGATCTCGAACTTCACAGGTCTTCCAACCATGAGAGAGGCAAGCTCCTGCTCGCTGGTCTGAGGAGTTATGTCTATGCAATCTATGTATTTGCCACGTCTAAGGACCGTACAGCGGTCTGCAACGGCCTTTATCTCCTTGAGCTTGTGGGTGATAAGAACAATGGTCTTTCCCTCTGACTTGAGCTTGAGGATTATTTCCATGAGCTCGTCTATCTCCTGCGGAGTAAGGACGGCGGTAGGCTCGTCAAGGATGATTATGTCAGAGTCCGAGTACAAGGTCTTGAGGATTTCGACCCTTTGCTGTTGGCCAACCGTTATGTCGTCTATGATTGCCTTTTGGTCAACATAGAGACCATATCGTTCACTCAGTTCCTTGACCTTCTTCTCCGCTGCACCCAACGAAAGGATTCCAAACCTGTTCCTTGGTTCACGACCAAGGACTATGTTCTCAGTAACGGTGTAGTTATGGACCAACTTGAAGTGTTGATGCACCATTCCAATGCCCAATGACGTAGCTACGTTTGGGTCAGTGATCTTGACTTCCTTCCCATTGATAAGAATCTTTCCAGCATCCGCTGAATAGGCTCCGAACAGAACGGACATGAGAGTGCTCTTTCCAGCTCCGTTTTCACCTAGGATTGCATGGACTTCGTTCTTCTTCACAATGAGGTCAACGTTGTCGTTTGCAACGATGCCAGGAAACGTTTTGGTTATTCCAAGCATCTGGATTGCATATTCGCTCACCTTCGCCTCCTTTTGCTGTCTCCAACAATTACAAAGACACGCCTCACATCAGGAGGCGTGTCCGGTAATGGATGGAAAAGCCATCAGTCGTCGATTGCTCCAAGACCTGCAGGAGCAATGCCCTTTGCCTGGGCTGCTGCATATGTCTTGTCAACAACGATTGTGCCGGCAAGGATAGCCTCAGCCGCCTTGTCTGCAGCATCAAGTGCGGACTTTTTGAGCTCTGGGTTGGTCTTTGCATAGCCTACGCCGCCGTTTGCCATGTTCTGTGTAACGACTCCACCTTCCCACTTGTTGCCTGCAACCTTGTTGAGGGCATCGACGGTTGAATTCTCAACCATCTTGAGCATTGAAGTAAGGACTGCGGACTGACCATCTGTATAGACACCGTCTTCGTACTGGTCGGAGTCAACACCAATGGCCCAAACGTTCTTACCGGCAAGTCTCTCTTCCTTGGCCTGTGCAATTACACCAAGTCCGCTTCCACCGGCTGCTGCGAAGATGCAGTAGACACCCTGGTCATACATTGACTTTGCAGCTGTCTTTGCAAGAGCTGGGTTACCCCAATCGTTCACGTAGAAGTCAACGATCTCAGCCTCTGGATAGACAGACTTGACACCCTCGATGTATCCAATCTCGAACTTTGTGATTGTTGCACCTGAAACGCCGCCCACGAATCCAAACTTTGGATTTGCAATGCCATCGGCCTTGGCCTGCTCAGCAGCTGCGACACCAACGAGGTATGAGCCCTGCTCTTCCTCATAGATGTACTGGATGAGGTTGTCCCTCTGTGTGAGGTAGTCAACGTCTACGATGATGAACTTCTGGTCTGGATAGAGACCCGCGACCTGTTCAACGGCATCGGCCCATGTGAAACCTGTTGTGATGATGAGATCCCAGTCTGCCTCAGCTGCGTTCTTGAGGTTTGGAACGTAGTCGTCTGATGACTGAGCAGTGATGTTCTCATAGAGGACACCTCTTCCCGTGCCGTTGTCACCGTAGAAGTCAAGGATTCCACGCCATGCAGCGGCGTTGAACGACTTGTCGTCGATACCTGTTGCATCTGTAAGAAGAACAGCCTTGATCTGTTCCTGCTGTACTTCCTGAGCGCCCTGTGCGAATACTGCGAATGAAACGCAGAGGACAAGAAGAACCAATAAAGATTTTTTCATGTAAAACCTCCAAATCTAAACCTGACATACGCCAAGCCAACGAATCAATTGTAAACCCTCTTGCAACAAACCGCAACAAAAATCATCTCTGTGATTTGTCGTAAGGGATTCCCTCCGCCTTTGGAGCCCTTGAATGGCTTGAAGTAAGAGCAAGTACAATCAATGAAATGATATACGGCATCATGTTGTAGACCGTACTTGGCAGCTTGAGGTTGACGAGGAACCCAAAGACCGTATAGGTGTTGCCAAGAGCACGGAAGAAACCAAAGAGAAGCGCTGACAATGCGATTCTATGAGGCTTCCACTGTCCAAAGATCATGACGGCCAAAGACAGGAATCCAAACCCTGCAACACCGTACTCGAACTTCCACATCGATACACCTGCAAGAATGTAGCATATCCCACCAAGTCCACCGTACGCACCTGAGATGAGAACACCAGCCCATCTCATTTTGTAGACGTTGATTCCAACGCTGTCTGCCGCCTGTGGATGCTCTCCGCAAGCCATGAGCCTAAGACCAAAGCGGGTCTTATAGAGCACGACGTATGCAACCACAAGGGCTATTATGGTTATGACCATGAACCAGTTGAATTCGAACTCCCCAAGATAGGCTATGAACTTCTTCTTTGGTTCAACATAGTAGATTTCGGATGACACGTTGTTTACGTTCTCAGCTGTATTGATAGCCTTGACAAGAACAGTTGCAGCAGCTGTTCCAAGCATGTTGAGAGCCGTTCCAACTATGGTCTGGTCAGCCTTGTAGTTGATACATGCAACCGCGAGCAAAGACGAATAAACGACACCAAAAAGTATAGCCGCAAGCAACACCAACAGAACATAGAAGAATCCAGGAATGACAATTGGCAAGAATTTCATGGCAAGGGCGCCACCCAAAGCACCCATGACCATTATACCTTCAAGTCCAAGGTTTATTACCCCAGAGTGCTCTGAGAAACAACCGCCCAAAGCGACAAGGATGAGTACAGATGAGAATATGAGTGTATATTGAATAAGCAGAATCATTTGGCGCTACCCTCCTTGGAGACTTCGTTCTTCAATGCCTTCTTCTCTTCAATCCTGTCGATGGCCTTGTTCATCATTATCTTAAGGAAAAGGACGAAACCGCACAGGTAGATGATGATGGCGGAAATCAAATCCGATATCTGCGAGCAGTACATGGTCTTGTCCACGTATGCACCGCCAAGCGTTATATGCTGGATGAAATACGAAGCCAAGATCGTTCCAATTGGATTGAGACCTCCAAGGAACGTTGCAGCTATGCCGTTGAATCCCATTCCTGGAACGCTGGCCGTTGTACACTCCCACTGCTGGATGCCTGTCTGGTAGTACAAAGCGGCACCAAGGCCCGCAATGGCTCCAGATATGACAAGCGACAGGATTATGTTCCTGTTCTCCTTCATTCCGCAGTACTTTGCAGCGTTCTTGTTGTAGCCGGTAGCCTTCAGCTCATAACCGAACTTGGTTTTGTTCAGAACAACCATTATGACAATTGCGATGAGAATGGAGATAGGAACAGCCATCGTTACGTTTGCGTTGTTGTTGAAAAGCTTGTCCAAACCCCATGTTGGAAGGAGTGCGTTCTTGCCATACTGCGAAAGCTGGTACGTATATGGGGATGTAGGCTCCTTCACCTTTGAAAGGATGGTGTTCGTCATATACAGGATTATCCAGTTGAGCATTATACCGGATATGACTTCATTGACGTTGCAGTACGATTTGAGGACTCCAACGATTGCACCGGCGACGGCTCCAGCCATAATTGCAAACAGAATGCATGGGAACCATCCCCAACCCCACTTGAGAGCAGCGTATAGGGCTGCACAGCAACCTGCAGTGTACTGACCGGAACATCCAATGTTGAAAAGACCAACCTTATAGCTGAAAAGTATGCTCAAAGCACAAAGCAGAAGAGGTACGGTCTTGACCAACGTGGTCCCAAAGTACTTGAGTCTAAGAGAGGCCTTGCCGTATATCATGAAGTTCTTCAAAAGCGTTCCAATGGCACCAAAGGCTCCCTTTGGGTTTATGAAAAGCAGAACCACAAGACCTATGAGAAGTCCCAGTATTATGCAGATCAACGATGCAATGAGGGACTGCATTCCATTCGTCTTCCAAATGTTCTTCTTCATGCCTTCACCTCCATTCTCTTTGCACCTGCCATGTAGAGGCCAAGTTCCTCCTGAGTGGTCTTCTTTGGATCGAACTCTCCAACGATTTCACCCTCGTACATGACAAGAATGCGGTCTGAAACGTCCAGAACCTCATCAAGTTCAAGCGATACGAGAAGAACGGCCTTGCCGGCATCGCGCTGAGCGACAAGTTGCTTGTGGATGTACTCTATTGCACCTACATCCAAACCTCTCGTAGGCTGGACAGCTATTAGTAGCTCAGGAGCCTTCTCTATCTCACGTCCTACGATTGCCTTCTGCTGGTTTCCTCCACTCATCGAACGGGCTATGGTCATAGGACCCTGGCCGCTACGGACATCGTACTCTTCAATGATCTTCTCAGCATAGTTTCTTATCGCATCACGCTTCAGGAAGCCCAATTTGTCCGTAAACTCATCCGTGAAATAGGTTTGGAGGACAAGATTGTCCTCAAGTGTGTAGTCAAGGACAAGCCCATGCTTATGTCTGTCCTCAGGAATGTGGCTCATTCCAAGGATGCTCTTCCGACGGATCGATGCCTTTGAGACATCCTTTCCCTCTAGGAATATCTTTCCAGATACGAGAGGATCAAGACCTGCAAGGCCATGGACGAACTCAGTCTGGCCATTGCCGTCTATACCGGCTATGCACACAATCTCGCCCTGCCTTACCTTAAGGGATACGTTCTTGACGGCATTGTTCTTGTGAATCTTGGAAGCAACGGTCATGTTGTCTATCTCAAGGACGACATCACCAGGTGTCATGGGCTGCTTCTCAACATGGAAGTTGACGTTGCGGCCGACCATCATTGCAGATAGCTCCTCTATGTTGGTCTTTGCAGTCTCCACCGTTCCAATGCACTTTCCCTTTCTAAGGACCGTACAGCGATCCGATACCGCCATAATCTCAGCAAGCTTGTGCGATATGAAGAGTATGGACTTTCCTTCTGCTGCAAGGTTCTTCATGATTTGCATGAGTTCTGTGATTTCCTGAGGAGTCAGAACTGCAGTTGGCTCATCGAAGATAAGGATCTCGTTGTCGCGGTACAGCATCTTGAGAATCTCAGTCCTCTGCTGCATTCCAACGGTTATATCCTCTATCTTTGCATCAGGCTCGACCTTGAGGCCGTACTTCTCTGAAAGGGCGAGGACTTTCTTTCTTGCAATGTCCTTTTGGAGGAAACCATGGTTCGTGGGTTCCACTCCAAGGATTATGTTGTCAAGAACGCTGAAGCATTCGACGAGTTTGAAGTGCTGATGCACCATTCCAATACCAAGGGCGTTGGCATCGTTTGGGTCCTTGATCTGGACCTCAACGCCATCCTTCTTGATAACCCCTTCCTCAGGCTGATAAAGACCGAACAGGACACTCATGAGTGTGGACTTACCTGCTCCGTTCTCGCCTAGGAGTGCATGAATCTCACCTTTTCTGAGCTGCAGGGTTATATTGTCGTTTGCAACTATCCCTGGAAAGCGCTTGGTGATGTTCAGCATTTCAATTGCATACTGCTCTGCCAATGTATGCCTCCTTTTATTTAGTTCTTCGTGACAAGTGGACATCCCACTCCAAAAGAAGAACTCAAGCCATTCCAGTCAATTCTAAAACACATCACCTTCAATCACAATAAGAAAACGAAAAAAAGTAGGATGTCCACAGCTACGGCAGACGATGCTAT
>ULPT01055579.1_pt1 | contig 55893 bp, 51 predicted proteins | sample 1953751 | NCBI WGS metagenome assembly ULPT01 (sample SAMEA4835636, study PRJEB28245) | human gut metagenome | biome: gut microbiome; material: fecal sample | place: Denmark | collected 2008 | reverse complement strand
CCATACACCCCATAAGCCCCATACACCCCATAAGCCCCATATTCCAACCTCAATTGCGAAGTGCACTTCTATCTGATATAATCAAACTGTATCCCACTATATCAGGTGGCTCAACCACCTTGGAGGCGTCGAATGAAATCCCTTTCAACACAGTACATGGGCCTAAAGCTCAAAAATCCAATAATACTTGGCAACTGCCCATACACGAACGACTTGGACGGCCTCAAGAAAGCCGAGGACTCAGGCATTGGCGCCATAGTCCTCAATTCGCTCTTCGAAGAGCAGATCGACAGCAGCGCCCAAAGCGACATGAGCGGCGCAGAAGGCTTCCTCACACACGCAGACGCCTTCACATTCCTCTCCCAGGCCAGCACGGAGCACTATGTGGACAAGTACATGGACTTGGTCGAGAAGGCCAAAGCCAGTCTTGACATCCCCGTGATTGCAAGCATCAACTGCACATCCGACTCCATGTGGCTTGACATCGCAAGACGCTTCGCTTCATGTGGGGCCGATGCCGTTGAGATAAACCACTTCATAATCCCTGCCGATTGCAAGGAGACCGGATCCTCCATAGAATCCAAATACCTCAAGTTCGCGAAGAAGGCAAGAAGCGTCATAAAGATGCCCCTAAGCATGAAGATAGGCTGGCACTTCTCGTCCATACCAAACATGGTAAAGAGCCTGTCGGACACAGGAGTGGACGGCATAGTCATGTTCAACCACTTCTTCCGTCCTGACATAGACATAGAGAAGGTCTGCGTGGACTCTGAGAACACCCTCCAGCCAAAGGGCGACTACGGGGACACCCTCAGATGGACGGCAATGATGAGCTCAGAGATAGACGCCGATATCTGCGCCTCCACCGGTATCCGCAACGCCTCCACTGTAGTGAAGATGCTCCTTGCCGGAGCCAAGGCAACGCAGATAAGCTCAGTGGTTTCAATGAACGGATTCTCCGCAGTCAAAGAGATCCTTGACGGTCTTGGAGATTGGATGGACCGCCACGGTTATGAGAAGGTGGAGGATTTCAGAGGACTCCTGTCTCAGGAGAAAGTAGGGGACCCCCAGAGTTGGGAGCGTTCCGTATGCCTTAAGCTCTACAGCGGATTCAGAACAATCTGAGCTTTGTGGCGTGATTACAAGCCTATAATGCAGAGGAGGTCTTATGGTTGACGATTTTAAGGACATAGCCCCTTATGAAGGACAGGATTTCGAGGATGCAATCTCAAGGCTGCGCCAGTACCCGCAGCTTTTGAACAACTTCACTGACATAATCTCCCGTCACAACAGGATTGTGAACAAGTGGAAATCGTTCCATGCAAAGAGCTTGCTTGCCCATCTTCTGACGCAGGTCCACTCGTATACGGATTTCCAGGAGTATATCACATGCGACCTTTTCCTCTCCATGATAGAAAGCTCGTCCATTGACGAGTTCTCATTTGGAGGCGTCGAGAACCTTTGCATGCCAGACGACGACCAGATTCCAGGAGGCCGCCCCCATATCTTCATAAGCAACCACAGGGACATAGTCCTTGACACGGCGCTTTTGGACCTTGCTCTCTTTCGCAGTGACAGGCAGATGTGCGAGATGGTCATAGGCGACAACCTCCTTGTCAACCAGTTCGCCACAGACATGTTCAAAGTCAACGGTGCCGTGACGATAAGGCGTTCGCTCAGCTCTGCGTCAGATCTCAGAAACGAGACGCTGCGCGTAAGCCGATACCTCAAGTACGCCATCGAGACCAAGAAGAAGTCGATTTGGATAGCCCAGAAGAGCGGTCGCTCCAAGGACGGCGTAGACAACACAAGCGCCGCAATCCTCAAGATGCTCTACCTTGCCTACAGGGAGGAGGGCCTCAGCTTCCAGCAGTTCCTTGAAAGGGCCTCCATCGTCCCTGTGTCCATAAGCTACCAGTACGACCCCTGCGATGTAACCAAAAGCCAAGAGGAGATCCGCAAGCTCAAGGCCGAAGGTGTCTACAACGTCTACACCAAGAAGAAATATGCCGATGTCCTTGACCTCATCCGAGGCCTTAGGCTTCCAAAGGGCGATGTCCATATACAACTGGGTACGCCCCTTGACCCCTCCTTGGCCGATGCCCGCACTGCAGCGCGTGAGATAGACCGTCAGGTGCATCTCAACTACAAACTGTATGATACGAACTACTTTGCCTACGACTACATAAACGGAACAACGGACTATGCTTCCAAGTACGCCAACATGAACACGAAGGCGTTCGTGAAGCATTACCGCCATTTGAGGCCGGAGGTCCGCGACATGGTCTACAAGGGCTATGCGAACCCTGTGATCTCAATGCTGGAGGAGAAGAGCCTTGAAAGCCTTTAGGACCTTCTTCCTCGTCTTCCTCTGCTCCTTTTTCCTGCTGGCATCCTGCCACAAAGGGGAGTTCTCCGTCTCTCATGTCATAGCTCAGCCGTACATCGTTGCATCCGATGTTTCAAGTTCTTCAGATATGGGGCTGAGCCTATACGTCTCGGCCTCAGTTCCTTCTCTTGAAGGTCTCTCAATGGTCGTCACCGACCCATCTTCCAATCTGACATGGTCGTTCGTCCCTTCTTCAGTCCAATATGATGGCGCCGTCTACTACGGGACCTCCGACATCCTAATGCCTCATGGAACCACTCTTCCTGAAGGCTCTTGGAGCCTTGAGATCCTTTACAAGGACGGGCGCACCTTGGACCTTTCCTTCGATGTCTCCTACAGGGATGTCGAAGGTGCATTATCGCACGCAGGTGAGCTGCCAACCTTCGATTCATCCTCAAACCTGACGGTTCTGTGAGTGCTCTGGATAGGGTTCTAATCTAGATTAGACTATTCTTCCAACTTTCTTGTAGAGCTCTTCCTTTGACATCTCAAAGGTGAAGCTACGTCCATGGGGGCATACCATTGCATCGAGCTTGAAGGCTTTGTCAACAAGGGCCTTGGCTGTGACGCTGTCAAGGGGGTCTCCAGCCTTTATGGCCGCATGGCATGCCATGATTGCAAAGAGGCCCTTGCGTGCACTGTCCACATCTCCTGTGGTGTTCTGGATGTAGGCGGCTATGTCCGCCTCGTTCTTTCGGCACACGGCGGGAATCGTTGACATCTCCCACAGCATGGGTTCCACCTGGGTGAGTTCCACGCCAAAATCGGCATAGATGATGCTGTTTTCAAGTAGGAAGTCGTCTGCAGAGCGGTCCGTCTCGAACTGATACGGCACGATTAGGCGTTGGACATCCTTCTGGGCTACGATTTCGTCATAGAGGATGCGTTCGTGTGCGGCGTGCTGGTCTATGAACAGAAGACGGTCGCCAAGTTCTACAAGAAGGAACGTATCGAAGAGTTGGCCAATGTATTTGTAACTTGACTGCTGGGTGGCCTGCTTTTTGCCCAACGTTTCACAGGACGACAAGGCCTTCCCATAGCCCGATTCCTTTGAGCCGTCTTCCTTCTGCCTCTGAGCCTGTCTTGAAGCGCCCATTATGGCCCTTGCGTTCTCGAACCACGAAGGGTTGAAGGGCTTGGCCTCAGGTCTGGCCGCAGCCGTTGGCTTTGATACTGCATGATGCGAAAACTCCAAGGAGCCTGTATCTGCTCCGTATTTGAATGGAGGTTCATCCCTCACCAATTGCGCACCGTCTATGCGCACGTCTTCTGTATGGGCGTCTTCGACAGCGGTTTTGGTGGAGGATTCTTCAGATTTGGAGTCCAAAAGGGTAGGGGGCTCCGGCTGTTCGTCCAATGATGCAGTGCCGTTGCTGAAAACACTATGCAGGAGGGCGTTGCGTATCATTGCAGTGACGCACCCGTAGATCTGGCTTTGGTTGCGTATCTTGCATTCTCGTTTTGCGGGGTGGATGTTGAAGTCAACAAGCGATGGATTGTCTTCTATGAAGAGGTAGAAGAACGGAAACGCTCCTCCAGGGAGTGCGGCAGAGTAGGCGTTGGTCACAGCCTGCACCAAAGCAAAGCTGTCTATGACCCTGCCGTTGACGAATACCTTGACCTGTGTCCTGTCCCTCTTGTAGCAGGACGGATCGCTTGACACTGCGTAGAGGCTTGCATTATCGCAGGAGTAGTCCATTTCAAGGACCTGTGCCGGCATGAAAGCCTTGTCCATTGACATGACGTCCACACATCTCTTTTGCTTTGCAGCACCTGCCAGGTGTATCTTGAGCTCTCCGTCAACGAAGAACAGGAACTCGACCTTCTCGAAGCCAAGGGCCTTTTCAAGGAACACTTTGCGGCATTCGGAGGCCTCAGTCTGAGGGCGGCGGAGGAAAAGCTTTCTTGCCGGTATCATCTCAAAGAGGTTCTCCATCCTTACTGATGTCCCCTGTGAGACGCTTCCTGGGAGTATGTCGCTTTGATGTCCGTTGTCAACGATTATCCTGTTCCCGTTGGAGTCTATCGTAAGCAGGGAGCATGCGGCTATGCTGCTTAGGGCTTCTCCTCTGAATCCAAGGGTTCGGAGGTTGAACAGGTCGTCAAGCGTGCTTATCTTGCTTGTTGCATGGCTTATGCAGGCTAGTGGCAGGTCTTCCTCTGCCATTCCGCAGCCGTTGTCAACGACCGTAAGGCTTCTGATTCCTCCTTGGTCTACATATACGCTGATCTTGGACGCTCCTGCATCAATGGAGTTGTCTATGAGTTCACGAAGAACGGAGGAGGGTCTTTCGACTACCTCCCCCGCTGCTATTCGAGATGCGACAATTGGATCTAGTTGTCTTATCATTTTCGATGTCTGAATGTTTTAGAAAGTGAACGAACCGCCTACGGAAAGGACCAATGTCCTGGTGTTGACGCTTTCGTTTACAACCGGCATGTAGTTGCCCTTCACATGCGCTTCGAAGCCGCCGATGCCATAGCTCATTCCAACGAAGTACGTTGCAATCTCAGGATCCTGCAGTCCTCTTATTGCATCCATCTTGTCCTGTCCGTCCACGATTGCCTTTGAGAGCTTTGCAATCCTACCGCAGAAGCCGTCGAACATGATGCCGCCGTCAAGTGCGAAGCCTCCAAACGAAAGCTTTGCCTTGAGCTTGATGGTGTCAGCTGTGATTCTGTCTGTATCTCCGTTTCTCGTAAGCACTTCGTTGTATGCCAAAAGTCCGCCTTGCTCCTTGTGCAGTGCAAATGGAACGTTGGCTGAAGCACCAAGTGCGACAGGGCCCCAGTTGAGTCCTGCACTGAGAAGCGCATCTACGCTTTCGCCATGGAAAGGAGTCGTGACTGTGACAAGCGAGTTGTTGACCGTGCCGTTCAGGTGGTCGCCCTTGTTGTATGCAGCACCGATACCAATGTAGTAGAGGTCATGCGAGACCTTTACGTTGAGCTTTGCAAGATATGAGAGGGTGTTGAAATCAACAGTCTCTCCAAGAGTGATGTTCGTTGCCCCTCCAAGGAATATGTCTATGTTCGTGTTTCCAATGGAGAATGGAACGTTCAAGTCAACGGCAGGATAGAGCTCTGCACCATACTTCTTGCCAAGGATGTCCATATTGCGGATGTCCGCAGCGGCAGAGATTCCAAACTCCACAGGACCTGCATCGAGTGCAAGCCTGAATCCTGCGAACTGCTTCTTTCCATTTAGCTTGTTTGTCATCTCAAGGTCATCCATGAAGGCTGTGATTCCAACGATTCCAAACCTTCCGTCGAATGAAGCGGCAAGCCTTGCCGTGGTGTCGAAGTCTCTGTCGAAGCTGGCTGCAACCGGGCTTGCGAACGTGAACTCATGGTTGCGGTCTATCGCCAGCTTGACGGCATCGTTCTCATAGTTGATCCTTCCAACGTACTTGGCGACGCTTGCAACGTAGCCTGCAACGCCATTTGCGGTGTCGAATGTGAACGAGGACTTGACATCAGCAGTGTTGATCGCAAGGTGAAGACCCAACGTGAAGTCTCCAATCGTGATGTATGGATCCACGGCAATGTTGACATTCTTCATGAAGAAACCAAGCCTGAAATACTCGTCCTGCACGAGTCCCTTGTACTGGTTGTCCTCGAACGGAAGTCCATACTCGACTGCAATCTTGGCACCAATCCTGAAGTTGGAGGCCCTCTTCGCTACAGTGGTCTCTGCAGCCTTGAAAACCGGCTGCCCAACGGGGGCTTCAACTGGCTCTGGAACCGTCTCAAACCCTGCTTGGACCGATGTCTCCGTCTCTTGAACCTTGGCTTGGTCATCCATTGCAGGTGCCTGAGGCTCTTCAATGGCCTCAACGTCCTGGACGGTTGGCTTCAGGACTATTTCAACCGTTGGCTCTACAGGTGCTGCAGGAACCTTTGCCGGCTCCTCCTCCACTTCGACCTGTGGCTGAACAGGTGCTTCAGGTGCCTTTGGAGCGAAGAGCGATGCTATGTAGTATGGAAGCTCCTTTTCAAGAAGCATGATTGCATAGTCGAACTCCCTTTCGCCGTAGGCTTCAGGGTATGTTATCTCTGCAAGTCCGTCTTCGACGACCTTTATCGTTACATCTTCAAGGTCAGCAGGGTATGCTGCAAGGGCTGCAGCTGCAGCTGTGTAAATCTCCTGGGCTGTCACGAACGATGGATATTTCACATAAGCCTTGCCAATGTAGGCCGTTATCGTGGCTTCATAGCCTGCGTAGCTGAGCGTCTTCTCTAGCGGCTTGATTTCAAATGCCGGTGTAAGCTCTGCAGCTGGCTGAGCGGCTTCTTCCTGCTTGGAAGGTTCTTCGACAACCGGCTCTTCCGATGCCTGCGGAACCTCTATTTCAGGGAGCTGAGCCCTTGCAACGGTTTCGTCCGTTGGTGCAAGTGTCTGGAAGCCTGCAGCGGTTGCGTTCACATAGGAGCCTGCAAGGACATCGGTTTTTGTTGATGTGATTGCGTCCGTGGCCTGTGCGTATCCTGTGTGGATGTAGGCGTTTTCGGCCTGGGATGTGGATGCGACCACGAGGACCGTGCCCTGCTGTGCGCTGTAGAGCGTGGATGGGGTTCTGACCTGTGCGCTGCCTGATGCAAGCCCCACTGCGACCCATCCGTCAAGGAGGTAGACCTCAGGGGCGTTGGTCAGATTGAGGATTTGCACGAGCGAACCTGAACCAACGTTCATGACCATGCTTTCGTTGGCAAGAAGAACTTCGTTGTCGAAGGTCCTTACTATCCAGCCTTCGTCGGCTGTGGTTGGATTTGCGACTGATTTGAACGACCTGTCGTATACCCTAGCGTTTCCAAGAGGGCCTTCCAAGTTCAATGGAGAAGCGAACACGAAACCAAATGCGACTGCGACCATGACGACTGCAGCAATGATTCTCTTGGCTCTTGAACTTCCTTTCATCCTATTCATACAAACTCCTTCTGGGTTGTCCTTTTCCCATGCCGTTTGGCACGATCTCCCCGTCTCCTCATATAATAATGCTAATGGAGCGGTTTTTCTAGTCTATTTAGCTAAGCTAATCCGTCTTGGATTCAGTCTTTGATTCGGGTTTGGGGCCAATCCCGGACGTGTCCTGTTCCAAACGCTCTATGCGGCAGTCCAGCTTGTGGGCATCGAACACATGCTCGCGGGCGAACTTGTCCATGTGGCATATCTCCTTGACGATGGGCTTCAGGTTGGCCCTTATATTGGTCTGGTCGTATGGGCACACCGGCTTTATGACAGGGAAGTCGTAGGTCTGGGCAAGGCGTATGATGGTCTGCTCATGGATCTCTATCATGGGGCGTATGACGTAGAGCTTGCCGTCGAAGAACTCCTGGATTGGGTTCATGGTTGCAAAGTTCCCCCTGAAGAACAGGTTCATCATGGTCGTCTCCACAAGGTCATCCAGGTGGTGCCCAAGGGCTATTTGCCTGAAACCACGTTGCTGGGCTATCTCGAACAGGATTCGCCTGCGGTTGCGCGAACACAGATAGCAGTTGAAGTCCCCCTTGAAGCTTTGCGGGAACTGGTATTCGTCGTGTATCTCGAAGTCTATGTCCAAGTCCTTGAAATACTGCTCAAGCCGTGGCCTATATGCCTCGTCTATTGGATGCTCTATCCAGTTTATCATTATGGCATGGAGCTTGTAGTCTATTGGAAGCCATCTGCGCCTTATGGAAAGGGCCATGGCAAGGGCCAGGGAGTCTTTCCCACCCGAAACTCCAAACAGGATGTCCTCTCCGTCGCGTATCATGTCAAAGTCGTTTATCCCTTTGCCCACAGACTTTATGAACCGCATGACCCAAGGCTGCATGTTCCCGTCCAGAATGTTCTTGTACGAAAGCTTTGCGCTGTCGTACTGGCTTGCAATCTCGTCTTTCATCCTATCTCTTCTGCGTCCTTTATGAGCATGAATGATAATGAGAGGGATGATATTTGCAAAGCCCTCTTGTGAACGAACGCCTTTTGTTGGAAAATGCACGTGTGAACAGATTCGTGAAAACGTCTTCCAACAGGGCGAAAAGGGCCCTTCTTGCAATCGCCGTCCTCCTCCTTGGCATGGCCTGCTTTGCGGACATCCGCACGGAGCTTCCATCCCATAGACGAGATGGCCTTGGTCTGCTTCCCGTCGATTCGCGCATTGGAGTCATAGTTCAGCCCGATGCCTCTGAGTCCCACTCTTTCCTGTCCAACGCCCTGTCTTCTGGCGAGTATGGATACGAGTGGATGGAGAGCTTCGTTCTTGAAGCTTCCCGCAGCGATGTGTCTACAGTGCTTGGGACTTGGCTTTCAGACAACCTTCCTTTGAAAGGGTTCCTTATGTCTCAGGCGCTTGAGAATGGAGACGGGAGCGTTTCCATAAACGTGAGGTCCGGGGACGATTGCTTGTGCTTTGTGGTGGAGCTTGTGAATCTTGTGGACATTGAAGGAGAGGGAGCCTCTTGGTTCATAGTGGCGGCGAAGAAGTTGTGAATCTTTGAGCCTTGGGGTATTGTCTTTTTTTTGCAAATGTTCTATAAAGTCAAAGGCTTGGCGGCGTAGCTCAGTTGGTAGAGCAATCGGCTCATATCCGATCGGTCAGGGGATCGTGGCCCTTCGCCGCTAAATTAGAATCCTTGGAGTTTCGGCTCCAAGGATTTTTTCGTCTAAAGAGGTGACGCCCTTGGTCGTATTCAGCGTTCTTGGCAGCGGAAGCTGCGGAAACTCCTATATGTTCTCGTATGGTGGACAGTCCTTGCTTGTAGATGCAGGCTTTTCGTATAGACAGCTCTCCATGAGGGCTGGGAACGCAGGCCTTGACATAGCCACAGTGAAGGCGCTTCTGCTCACCCACCTCCATCCTGACCACAACAGGGGAGCAGGGGTCTTTGCAAGGATGACCGGGCTTCCTGTCTACGTAAGCTCGAAATGCATCAAGTACGCTGCAGTGGAGTATAGGGCCATGAACCTTCCAGAGGAAAGCTGTTTCGTTTTTGAGGAAGGAGTCCCTTTCAAAGTGGGGGACGACATTGGCGGGTTCGAGGTCTCTGCCTTCTATACAAGCCATGACAGTGCAGGAAGTGTAGGCTACGAAATAAGATGCGATTCAAAGACGTTCGTAGTTGTGACTGACACAGGAGTCTATTCTCCCTCTATGCTGGAGGCTGCAAGCAGAGCGGATGTCCTGTTCCTTGAGTCTAACTATGACGAGGAGATGCTTCGCCGCGGGCCGTATCCACTGTATCTTCAACGAAGGATCGCAGGGGAGAGAGGCCACCTTTCCAACGAGCAGGCACGTAGGTTCCTATGCGAATGCGGTTTCGAGGGTTCCGGAAAGCCCGTCTATCTTGTGCACCTTTCGCAGAACAACAACGAACCGTCTTTGGTCAGGGACTGCATGGTTGGTTTCAACGCCCATGTGTGCGAAAGGGGGCTTCAGTACAGCGGAGAACTTGCCTGAATCCCCTTCAAACCTCATTGATTATCGTATTGATTATTGTCCTGCAGGTCAGTAATATTTGCGCTTAAGGAGATTATCATGCAGACTGTTATCAAGGAATTGAAGACTATGCAGCCGGGACCGGCATTGGTCAAAGCCAGTGGTTGGGTCAGAACGAAAAGAGACAGCAAGAATGTCTGTTTCATAGAAGTCAACGACGGAACATGCCTCAAGGGGCTTCAGGTCGTAGCGGACAAGGCTGTATTCGATAATAATCTCCTCAATTCCATCTCCACGGGATGCTCCGTAGTGTGCGAAGGCCAAATCGTTGCATCGGAAGGCGGCGACCAGGCAGTGGAGCTCAAGGCTACATCCATAGAAGTGATTGGAGACGCCCCTGCGGACTATCCTCTGCAGAAGAAGAGACACACCCTTGAATACCTTAGGGACATTGCGCACCTAAGGGCCAGGACCAATACCATTGGTGCAGTTGCAAGGGTTCGCAGCAAGATGGCGTTTGCAGTGCACAAGTTCTTCCAGGAGAATGACTTCTACTATGTGAACACACCTCTTATCACAGCAAGCGACTGCGAAGGTGCCGGCCAGATGTTCCAGGTTACCACACTGGATCTTGCGAACCCTCCACGCCTTGAGGATGGCCGCATAGACTACTCCAAGGACTTCTTTGGAAAGCACACGAGCCTTACTGTAAGCGGACAGCTTGAGGGTGAGACCTATGCCACGGCCCTTAGGAACATCTATACGTTTGGACCTACTTTCAGGGCGGAGAACTCCAACACCAAGAGGCACTTGGCTGAGTTCTGGATGGTTGAGCCTGAAATGTCATTCTGTACGCTCGAAGGCGACATGGAGATTGCCGAGAGCTTTCTCAAGTATGTATTCAAGTACGTCCTTGAAGAGTGCGATGAGGACATGGAGTTCTTCTCCAAGTTCATTGAGCCAGGTGTAAAGGACACCATAGTGCATGTTGTGGAGACGCCTTTTGCCCACATGACGTACACAGAGGCCGTCAAGGAGCTTGAGAAGCACGGTGACAAGTTCGAGTTCAAGCCTTTCTGGGGCTGCGACCTGCAGACCGAGCACGAGAGGTTCCTCACTGAGGAGGTATGCCACAGACCTGTGATTGTCACCGACTATCCAAAGGAGATAAAGAGCTTCTACATGAAACTCAACGACGATGGCAGAACCGTGCGTGCAATGGACGTTCTGGCTCCAAGGCTTGGTGAAATAATTGGCGGTAGCGAAAGGGAATACCGCTATGATGTGCTTAAAGCCAGAATGGCGGAGCTTGGCCTTGTGGAGGAGGACTACTGGTGGTACCTTGACCTTAGAAAGTATGGTACGGTTCCACACTCCGGCTTTGGTCTTGGCTTTGAAAGGGCCGTCCAGTACGTCACTGGAATGCAGAACATAAGGGATGTAATTCCTTATCCAAGGGCAGCCAAACAGGCTGACTTCTAAGCATCTACAATGGGGACTGTTGCAGAATCTTCTGCGACGGTCCCTTTTTCTATGCCCATAGAGGGCTTCGTGTATGTTTTTAGTGTTCGGGAATGAAAAAGGTAACGAAGAAGGGAGTGTATTATGAAAGAAGGGAAGGTTGTGGTCGTTCTGGCCAACGGTTTCGAGGAGATCGAGGCTATAACTCCAATCGATGTCCTGCGCCGTGCAGGTCTTGATGTCGCTGTTGCGGGCGTTGGTTCGCTTGATGTAACCGGCGCACATGGCATGGTCATACGGTGCGACTGCGAAGTTTCGTCCGTCCTGGCTTGTGACGTGTGTGCGGTCGTCCTTCCCGGTGGGATGCCAGGAGCCGTCAACCTCCACCAAAACGCCGCCGTCAACGATCTCATCCTCTCTGCATTCAAGGCCCATTCCCTTGTGTGCGCCATTTGCGCAAGCCCCGCCGTTGTGCTTGCTCCGCTTGGCGTCCTTGCTGGCAAAAGGGCTGTGTGCTATCCCGGCATGGAGACTGGAGACAAGGATATCGGTTTTGAGAATGGCGCATCCTGCGTGCGTGATGGAAATGTCGTGACGGCTGCAGGTCCTGGGTGCGCGTTCGATTTTGCATTTGAGATCGCCCTTGCGTTGTGCGGTGACGAGGTAGTGAAGGGGTTGAAGGAGTCCATGGTATGGGGAAGATAGGTTTTGACAATGACAGGTATTTGCGGGAGCAGAACGAGTACATCCTTGAGAGGATGAAGAAGGTGGATGGCAAGCTGTATGTCGAATGCGGAGGCAAGCTGCTTTTCGACTACCATGCCGCAAGGGTCCTTCCTGGCTTTGATATAAACGATAAGATGAAGGTGTTTCATTCCTTCAAAGACAAGCTTGACGTAATAATATGCATCCATGCCGGCGATATAGAGCATCGTAAGATGAGGTCTGACTTTGGAATCTCCTACGATACTGATGTCTTCAAGATGATAGATGACTTCGCCGCTTGGGGCATAAAGGCCAACAAAGTCGTCATAACGCGCTACCATGGAGAAGCCAGCGTGGCCACCTTTGCGGACATGCTCCAGCGCCGTGGCGTGCTCGTCTACTTCCACAAGGAGATAATGGGCTACCCTGAGAACGTGGACATGGTCGTAAGCGACGAAGGCTATGGTGCAAACCCGTACATCCCAACTGACAAGCCCGTTGTTGTAGTGACCGCTCCAGGTCCTGGAAGCGGCAAGCTTGCAACCTGTCTTTCCCAGATGTACCACGACTTCAAGGCTGGTCGCAAGAGCGGCTATGCCAAGTTCGAGTCCTTCCCAATCTGGAATCTTCCAATAGACCATCCCGTGAACATTGCATACGAGGCCGCCACAGCAGATATTGGCGACTACAACCAAATAGACCACTTCTATGTCTCATCCACGGGAGAGATCGCCGTGAACTACAACCGCGACATGGAGGCTTTCCCTCTTTTGAAGAGAATCCTCAACAAAATCACAGGGGGTTCCCTTGACTACAACTCTCCAACCGACATGGGTGTGAACCGCCTTGGTTTTGGCATCATAGACGATGAGGTTGTGCGAGAGGCTGCAAAGCAGGAGATAATAAGGCGTTACTACCGTGCAGCATGCGAATACGCCCAGGGAATTGGAACAAAGGAGACCGTTGGACGCTGCCTTTCAATAATGGAGCGCGTGGATCTTAAGTGCGAGGACAGGCCTACAGTTCCAGTTGCTATGGCGGCGCTTGAGGACGCAATAGCAAAAGGGAAGGGCAAGGACGGCATAACGTGCGCCGCCTCAATCCAATTGAACGATGGACGCTTTGTGACAGGCCACAACTCATCCTTCATGCACGCTTCCAGCGCCTTGGTCCTGAACTCCCTCAAGGTTCTGGCGGGTATAGACAAGAGCGTTGAGCTGATTCCCCACCAGATTGTGGATTCCGTCACCGCAATGAAGCGTGATGTCCTGCGAGGCCGCGGGGTGAGCCTGAATCTTGATGAGACCTTGATTTGTCTTGCGATGAGCGCCGCCATAAACGATGATGCCAAGAAGGCTTTGGACGAGCTTCCACTGCTTCGTGGCTGTGAGTCCCACATGAGCCATATCCCTTCTGCAGGAGACTCTGCCGGGCTTAGGAAACTTGGTATAAACGTGACGAGTGAACCCAAGTTCCCTTCTTCGAATATGCTGAATTTCTAACAACATCCTTTGGAACTGTCCAATTTTTTGAAAAAAATTAAAAATTGGACAGAAAAGTGTCCAAAAAACTTGAGAATTCAAAAAATTGGACATAACATTATTGTTATGCAGAAGATTTGTAACCTTTTGTCGGACATGAAAGAGAGCTATAGGCGTCTAGGCAAGGCTATCGAAGTTCTAGAATCCAGGTTGAACACGTCTATTGAAGGGTCTCTCATGGTGAGAGTGGGAGAATCAGGGGATAGGTTTTTCCTCAATTCAGGTAACAATCACGAAGAATATCTAGGCAAAGACAAGAAGGGAACCATTGCCGCCCTTGCCCAGAAGCGCTATGACAAAGAGCTTCTTAAATTCTTCAAGGCCAAAAAATCCTCTTTGGACAAAGCCGCTAAGGATTTGGAGAAAGGTGCGAACCTTGGGGATTTCAAGGAAATGTCCAAGGCCGTGCTTGAAAAACTGCCAAAGGGGCTTAGGGAACTCGTTGTCCCATACGACCCTGACGAGGATTATGTAAATAGATGGATCCACAGCAGCCATGGAGAGCGGGAGTCATGGACCCGGTTCAAGACAATGGGTGGAGAGTACGTAAGGTCAAAGAGCGAGGTCATGATAGCGGATCGCCTCCGTGCCGCGAGTGTCCCATACTTCTACGAGACTCCCATTTATGTTGACAACCACACTCCCGTATACCCCGATTTCAAGATTCTCAACAGGAGGACTTTACAGCAGTACTATTGGGAGCATTTTGGAAAGATGAGCGACAGCGACTATTTCTCAATAGCCCAATGGAAGCTTGAGACCTATGCCGGGCTTGGATTGTTTCCAGGAAAGAATCTGCTGTTTACCTTCGAATGTGCGGAAAGATCCCTTAGCACAGAATACGTGGACGCTCTCATAGAGGAGTATTTGCTCTGAAAGGAAAGAAGTAGGGGTTTTTACCCCCCCCGTATTGAAAAACGGCGACTTACGACAAAAGTCCAAGAAAGGTTTTTAAAAACAAAAAGCCAACCCTCAGAGGGATGCTCTACTTTGCATCGACCTCTCTAAAGTTGTCTTTCGAAGTGCCGCACATCGGGCAGGCAAAATCCTCTGGGACATCTTCCCAAGAAGTGTTTGGCTTTATTCCATCGATGGGATACCCTTTTGAGGTGTTGTACTCCCAACCACAAACATTGCATACATGTTTCATAAAAAAATTCCTTTTCCTTCAGAATGCTTCCTTCTGTTCTTTGCAATATATGCCACAAATCAAGTTATGGGCATATTCTTATTACAACTTTTTTAAAAACAGTTGGTACGACCGGAAGAGTTTACTTGATTTTTACACTGCTATGGTGGAAGATAGTTTTCAATTCAGGGGAATTTGGATTCCTCCCTTGGGAGACTTTGACTTTTTGCTTTGGAAAAGGAGGCTGTATGCCGCAGAGATTGTCCAACACCCAGTTGTTCCGCAATATTCCAGAAGAATGCATACGTCGGCTTCTGGTCTGTCTGAAGGCTCGTGAGAAGTCCTTCAAGAAGGGTTATCCAATCTGTATGGAAGGGTTTCCCATAAAAGAGATTGGGGTTGTGCTATCGGGCTGTGTGATAATGGAGTTCATCGATGCCTTGGGAACAAACCACATACTTAGGGTTGTAAAGGCAGGGGGATCGTTTGGAGAGGAATACGCCTGCGGTTCAAGGGGTTCTCTTCTTCATACTGTGAGGGCGAGTGAGGATTCCGACATACTGTTCCTTGATGCATCGGTCTTTCTTAGACCTTGCGAAAAGAGCTGTTCGTGGCACCAAAAGCTCATAGAGAACCTTGTTTATGTATCGGTTTCAAGAAGCCTTCAGCTTATGAGAAAGGTTCTTCACTCAAGTCCAAAGACCATAAGGGAGCGCCTCATATCTTATTTGTCCGAGAGGGTGAAGTGGAATGGAAGCTACGAGTTCGACATTGAGTTTTCAAGGCAACAGCTTGCGGACTACCTTAACGTTGACCGTTCCGCCCTTTGCAATGAACTTTCGAAGATGCACAAGGAGGGTCTTGTAACCTACCGGAAGAATCACTTCGTCGTACACATGAAGCTTGACAACTGACTTTTTCTAGGTTCTTCTACAGGTTCTCCTCTATCCACTGCAGGGTGTCTGAAATCGTGGATTGCAGCGGCCTTGGTCTGTAGCCAAGTTCCCTCGTAGCCTTTTCGTGGGAGAAAAATGGGTTGCTGTCCAAAACCCTAAGGGAATATGGAGTGAACAGGGGTTTAACATGGCGTGCGCGGTAGTATAGCTCCGCAATTGGAGCAAGGGGTTTTATGAACCACAGGGGCAGGAACGTGTGGATTGGCTTTTTCCCAGACAACAGGGCAAGGGTGTCTAGAAGTTCCTTTATTGTCACGACTCTGTTGGAAAGGATGTACGCTTCTCCAATTCTTCCCTTCTCCAAAGCCAAGAGGATTCCATTGGATACGTCCCGGACATCGACGAAGTCGTAACATCCCTTTACCGCAGCGGTCAATTTTCCCTTTGTGTAATCGACGAAAAGGCGTGTGGTGTGTCCTATGCCAAAGTCGTTTGGGCCTATTATGCCGGAGGGGTGAACCACAACGGCTTTGAGGCCTTTCTTTACGCTGTTCATAACCGTCAAGGTTGCTTTTGCCTTTGTCCTTGCGTACTGTCCTTTGACTTGGGAGGGGTAGTATGTGGAGGGTTCTGTGATGGTCGTTCCCTTTGGCTTCTCCCTGATTGCATGCACGCTTCCAACATATATGAGTTTCTCTACGTTGTATTTCATGCAAAACTCGACGATGTTGGCGGTTCCCGTAACGTTGACTTCATCGACCAGCCTGTCTTCCTTTGTTTTTATGGATACGAGGCCTGCGCAATGGATGACGAACGTTCTTTTCCCTTTCGTCATGGCGAACAGCTTTTCAAGGTCGTCTTTGTTCCTTATGTCGCCTTTGGCGATTTTTAGTCTTTCCATGTTTTTCAAATATGGTTTTTCCGCTACATCGAACAGTAGAACGTTTTTTTCCTGTTCCAACAGCTGGGTTGCAACGGTGTATCCCAAATGTCCGAAGCCTCCGGTTACAAGATACAAGGTCTCCATGGGAACCTCCTTGGTTTCCACTTTTGTGTTCACAAGCTACGAAAGACATCCACCTTAAATATATTCTACGCAGTCCTTCACTTTCAAGTTTCCCCATGAAAAAACACTTGTATGTTGTAATGACAACACGAATTACGTTGAGGTGTTGTTATAATAATAAAAAGTTCTAGATGTCAGGTTTTTTGGGTGTGTCGTTTGGGGTTTTGTGGATGTTGTTTAAACAACATAATAAAAAATGAAAATTCGTTAGTTTTGTTGTCGGCATTGGATGCCGATTGAAAAGATTACAGGAGATTTGGGATTATGAAGAAAGCATTTTTAATCTTTTTTGTTTTAGTAGCCGCAATAGGCGCATGTTTTGCAACTTCTGGTGACAAGCTTACTTTGACGACATCAGTTGCAAAGGAACCGCCAGAGTTTCAGATTATTGGTACATATAATAGCGAGGTGAAAACAGGCCCTTATACTTTTGCAGACGTTGTTTCACCTGCAGATAACGATATTATCCTTGCCATTGCTATAAAGCAGTCAAATGACTCAAGGTATAAAAATGAATTTACACTTTCTGTTTCTGCTACTCCTTTTATTAACAACGATGATTCAACTCAAAAGACGAGTGCTCCAGTGGTGGTTTCTGATCCATCTGCTTCACCTATATATTCACTTTTGACCGGAGCAAATAACATCTCTGTTTCTAATTTCAAATCTGAAGCGGACGGCAGTAATACCAAGGTTTCTGTAGATTTGCAATACACGGGACCAAAGGTTAACCATGGCTCTCTTGGTAACATTGCTGAATGGCAATTCAAATGGACTAAGGAGACATCATTAGTTGCTGGTGACTATACAGCTACTGTTACACTCAACTATACAGCTCCATAAAAAAGATTTGTACAGTTTTTCAAGACACCTGCTTGAGTGGGTGACTTTTGTTATCTTTTGTTATAAGAGTGGGTTTGTCTGTAAAAAATTAGGGAATAGCAGTGAAGAAGACAATTGTAACAATTTTTTTTATGGTGTGTGTCGTCTGTGCGGTGTATGCGTTCCAGTTTTCACCATTGGAACAGACTTTTGGAAGCAGCGGAGTTGATACCCAGAGGACATACACAATTGTAAACGATTCCGATGAAGACATAGCCGTAAGGATATCGGTTTTGGAGAGGGACATGGACGAGTTTGGCAATGAGGTGCGCTCTGAGACCCCTTCAAGTGAGTTCCTTCTGACTCCATCGCATGTGATAGTGCTTGCGCGTTCTGCGTATGTCGTGCGTGTGCGCTATCGTGGTCCAAGCGTTGTGACAAGCGAGAAGGCCTACCGTCTTGTGGCGGAGCAGATTCCTTATTCCACAGGTGCATCTCAGGAAAACTCCAGCATGTTCACTTTTCTATATGTCTATGTTACAAGCCTTTATGTGACACCTTCAAGGGAACAGGTCTCTGTTAGCGTAGAAGGTGTAACGGCTCGCATAGACGATGAGGGCAACCAAGTCATGGATGTGACCATACGCAACAGCGGCAATGTCCATCAGATTCTGTCTGGTGCAAAGCTTGTTGTAACGGATTCCCAGGGTGTTAGTGTGACGTTGTCAGGTTCGGAGGAGCTTCCTGGAATAGATTCCATGAATATCCTTGCAAAGAAGACAGTTACAAAGACCATTGCGTGGCCAAGTGGTCTTGCGTTCGTTGAAGGTGGAAGCTATAAAGGTTCCATGAGCTACAATAAGTAAAATCCAACGAGAGAAACTGTTGGAGCATTCAGAAGTTTGCGTTCATGAGTTTCTCCTGCGGGGGGGGTACCTTGTCTCGTAGATACTTGCTTGGAATTCCATTTACAGCCGTTTGCCTCTTTGCTATCGTCTTGTGCTGCATTGTAATGTATAGACAATGCAGCATTGATGCAGGTTATTCTCCCACACAGCATTCCGAAAACGGCATAGTTGAGGTCGCCTATCCTGAGATCTCTGACGATGCTGAATCTGTAGTGGAGACCTTCCCAACAATGGAGCACGAACCTGTCGAAGCCATTGAATCTGTGGATGTGACGATGCCTACCGTTCCTACCGTCGAACTCATGCCAGCAGCTGAGCCCGTCCCCGCAGGGAATGCAGTCGATATGGTAGAACTTGAGCCTGCGACTGAGGTTGACGTTGAGCCTGAGCAGGTTGAATATGTAAGCCGATATGAGGAGATCGACTGGTCTCAGTTCGTGTTTAGCAATGACGTGTTGGCACTGCCTGATGGCATCTACTATACGAGCGTATACGTCAACGATATATATGAAGGCGCTGTAGAGACCGTCTTAAGTGAAGGAGAGGCTGTATTCAACAGGCTTGGCCTTGCTGGAATCCTTGAACCTTTGCTTGCATCTTCAAGTTTTGATGAATTCTTTGCGTTGGAAGAGGATTACTATTCTTTAGACAATATTCTGCCGTATGTGGAGGATGCAAGGTTCGATTCCAATTCTCTTGAAATGCACCTTGTCTTCTCTGCAAGCCAAATACCTGTAAGAACCATATCGATAAGAGGTAGTTCCTCCCGTTCGAAGATAAGAAGCTACGATATCATGGGAACAGTCGATCTAAAGCCTGCATCGTTCTCTTTCATAAGCAACGTTAACTTTACCGCAAACGTGCAGCATGATAGATCCTTCAACTTTGTTTCATCCGGAGCTTCATTGAGCCTTTCGAACACATTCTCTTTCTTGGGAGTGACGTTCAACCTGCCTGTTTCAGTCATGTACGACAAGGGCATTGGCCTAAGAGCCTACATTGGAAACCTCTATGGGTATGTGGATTTCCCGGACAGGTCTCTTAGGTTGTCGTTTGGAGGCGTTGGCGCTACAGGTTTCAGCAAAGGCAGACCGTTTGGTGTAACGCTTGAGAAGAACTATTCGTTTGGAACCGACACTGCAATGCTTCACCAGTATTCACAGCGCATAGAACTTAATGAGGATTCGGTGGTGGAAATCCTCATAAACGACAGAACTGTGTACAGAAAGACCTTGAGCTTTGGCATTTATCTACTCAGAGACTTCGTGTTCTCACAAGGGACGAACGATATAGTTGTCAAGATACATCCCGTTTCAATGGGTGATGACGAAAGCCTTGACAGAACTTTGGTGTTCAGCCAGGACTATGATACGTCTCTTCTCGCAAAGGGTGATGATGTATGGAGGCTTGGCTTTGGTATTCCTTTTGGTTCTGGTTTGTCAGGTTTGGGCATGTTCTGGGAGCAGACTATTGGATTCTCTCACACATATACCCAAAGCCATGCACTTTCCATAACGAGCCAAAGATATAATGAAACGGGCAGCGTTTCGCTTAAGGCAAGCGTTTCCTCGATACTTGCAACAGGCATTGGAACAACAAGGTTCAATTTTGTTGGAAACGCATCCTCTGTGAATGGGGTTCTATCTGATTCCAAGCTTTCCGGAAGTATTTCGCAGTCGTTCTCAAGTGCTGCCTTTAAACCCTTGTCTTTGTCTTTTGCCTTTTCTATTGGACAAAAGAACTCAAGTTTTGCTTTTAATACAGGCTATTCGGTCAAACTCGGAAGCTTAACTGTTGGGACGGGTATTTCGATGTCTTTCTCTGAATCTTTTTCTGCCCGTGGGTCGCTCTCTTTGTCCTTGCCGCTTCCCAACGGGTTCAATGTGTCCATGTCCTCGAGTATTGACTCTTCGTTTGAGGCGAATGCAACGGTATCGGTCTCCAAGTCAATAGGGCAGAAGACTGGCATGAATGCATCGGCCTCATTTGGGACGAACCGTACAGCATCCGCCAACGTTGGGATTTCGCATAGTTCTGGAAGGTCGAGCTTTGGATTGAATCTTGCAGGCATCAATGTTTCGGATCCTCTGAACCATAGCCTTGGTGCGTCCTGGACGTATAGAGGGGACTTTGCGACCCTTTCAATTAGGGAACAGGCTCGCAGTAGATACAGCCTGTTCAATACGTCGCTTTCAGTAAGCACTGCGTTTGCGTTTGCAGACGGTCACTTTGCAATGGCAAACAGCATTGGTGGACCGTTCCTCATTGTGTCCCCTCAGTCCAAGGCAAAGGACATTGGTGTTGCGGCATCCCGGGCTTTGAACTCCAATTCGCATGCGCTTTCCAACACGTTTGGAAATTTCCTATACACAGGCCTCTCGTTGTATGTTCCAAACAATGTGTTCGTTTCCATAACGCAGGGCGATTTGCTGGCATCGAATGCATCGCTGTATAGAATGACCCCTTATGCAATGCAGGGGTTCGTTGCATCGATTTCATACGAGGCCCTTGCAACTGCAACTGGAGTCCTTGTCGTTGATGGAAAGCCTTACTCTTCATACTCGTCTCCAGTGTATGAGTTGTCGCTCGAAGAATCCCCAAACTCAGATTACGCGGAGGTCGTAAGGACTCCAATGGACATTGCATACGTATTCACTGACGATGCCGGCCGCTTCATTATAAGCGAGCTTGCACCAGGACGCTACATGTTTGACTTGAACGTGGAGGGCGGGCGCTACGCTGTTGTGTTCGATGTTCCTGAAGTGGAGGATTCCGCAATGGTTCTTCTATTCAAGGACCTTGTCTTTGACACTGCCGCACCACTATCCTCAGTGGCTCCTGAAACTTACCTTCCTCCAGATATTGCCAACAACTACGATGGTGTATTGACGATGGAAGTGGATGGTTTTGTCACTGAAGACCAATTCTGGGATATGATTTTTGCCTTGTAAGTGCTAGTATCATTCACATGAGATACCGCATCATAGCAAACGAAGAAACCTCCAAGGGTTTTGCTCTTTTTGGAGCAGAAGCTGTCGCCGTATCCAACGACGAGCAGGCCAGAGCGGCGTTCGAAGAGGCCCTTCTTGATGCCTCCCTTGGCGCTGTGGTGCTTTCAAAGGAAGTAGGGGAGATGATTGCTGACGCCGTTGCTTCCCATGCCGCCTCCTGCCGTTTGCCGCAGGTGTTGGTGTTGGATGACTAAGGATGTTTCAACCCTGCTGTTTTTTCTTCTTTTTTCCGTTTTTTTAGCTTTTGTGAAGAAAATTTTCTTCATAAATTCGTTTTTTGTGGTTTTATGAAGAAACCCACAGGGTTCTCGTCTGCTTGAACTCCACTTCTTGGGGCAAGAGCAATAAAACCATAAAACTAGAGCGTTCTAGAGTGGCTAGACAGTCTAGAACGCCTGGAGTGACTAGAACGCCTGGAGTAACTAGAACGCCCAGAGTGGCTGGAAAGGCTGGAGTGACCTCCAAAGTATCCTTCAGAGCGTCCAAGCCGCTCAAAAACTACTCGCCGGAATTTACAGACAGGACAAGAAAAAAGACCGGTGACAGTACTTGTGTGTACGGCACCGGTCATAATTGACGCAGTCAATGGCTGCAAAGTCCTGGAGTGAGCTTATTCCTCTTCGACCTTTGGGTCTATCTTCACCATGACCTTCTCGACCCGCATGCCGTCCATCTTAAGGACCTTGATGGTCATGTTGCGGTAGGTGAAGCTGTCTCCTTCGTTGGGGAACGACCCAATGGATTCTATCGTCCAGCCACCTACGGTGTTGCTGTCGGCATCGAAATCGTCTTCGTTTATGCCGGCAAGCTCCAGAAGGTCGGCTACAGGCATGCCGCCATCCACCTCGAACTCCGTGTCATTGTGTTTGACGAGTTCAGGTTCAACGACATCGGTCTCATCGTAGATTTCGCCCACTATCTGCTCAAGTACGTCCTCCATGGAGACGACGCCCAGTGTGCCGCTGTATTCGTCGGTGACGATTGCAAGGTGCTGTTTTGCGCCTTTGAGCTGGTTGAGGACCTTTGGCAGCTTCATGGTTTTGTAGACGTAGCAGGGTGGCATTAGAAGTGTTCGTATGTCGATTGGGGCCTCTTCTTCGTCTATGGCCTTTCCTTGCTCCTCTATGTTGGCAAGCGTCTTGAAGAGCTTGTTGAGGTGGAGGATTCCAATGACGTTGTCTATGGTGCCTTCGTAGACAGGGATGCGGCTGTAGATGGAGGAGTCTATGGTAGCCTTTATGTCCTTCCACGAGTCCTCTATGTCTATGGCGCATACGTCCACACGGGCCGTCATGACATCCATAGCCGATTTGTCCGCAAAGTCTATCGCCGCCTGCATGAGGTTCGAGTCGTCTTCGTCAATGATGCCTTCGTCCTCCGCCGTCTCGATTATGGACTGCAGCTCCTCCACCGATTCCTCCTGGTTTGCATCCTGCTCGCCCTTGAGAGGCTTCGTTATGAGCGCTATCGTCTTGACTACAATCCAGATGATTGGCTTGAAGACGATCATTAGGAAGTTCACGAAAGGTGCGTTGCGCATGGCTATCTTGGTTGCATTGCGCTTGGCCGATATCTTTGGCATCGTCTCTCCAAAGATGATTACAAGTATAGTTATGACAAGTGTGGAGAGCCACCCGTAGTTGTCAGGGTTGAGACCCGCCGCCGTCATCACGATTATCACTAGGACGGAGCTCATGGAGGATGCGGCAATGTTCACGAGGTTGTTCCCTATGAGTATTGCGCTCAGAGCCTGGTCGAAGTTCTCCACGATCTTCATTGCAGTGGCCGCCTTCTTCCAGCCCTTGCCCTTGTCGTCCTTGATGCTTTCAAGCCGCATCGAATTGCACGACGAATAGGCCATCTCGGACGCGGAGAAAAACGCAGAAAGGCACAGGCACACGATTATTCCAGCTATCACTAGGTACAAGGCAATCATCTCTGCACCTCCTGTGCGGTCGTACTTGCAATCTGGTCCTTTTCATAGACCGATGTCTCTGAGGCTTGCTTTCCCTGAGAGTCCTGCTGGGCTTGTTGGGCGTTCTGGGCACTCTGGGCGGACTGGGCGCTCTGGGGCGCACTGGCGGAGTCCTCGTCGTTTTCAACCTTCGCTATCTTCACGTTGAGGATCCTGTTGTGCTCCATTTCGTTCACCGTGACTCTGAGTGAGTAGTAGTCGAAGCTGTCGCCTTCATTTGGAATCGTGCTGAAATGCTCGTACACCCATTCTCCAAGAAGGAGGTTTGCAGTATCCTTGTCGTCCTCGTCGGGGTCTTCGAACCCAATGGTGTCAAAGACATCGGCAAGAGTTTCTTCGCTGTCCACAGTGTAGCTGCCGTCGTCGTTCTTGACGATTGGCTCCTCCACGATGTCATCCTCATCCCATATCTCTCCAACGAGCTCTTCCAGGATGTCCTCAACCGTGACGATTCCAAGCGTTCCGCCATAGCTGTCCGTGATGACTGCCATGTTGAGCTTGCGCTTTGACATCTCAGGAAGCAGTTCGTGTATCTCCATGCTCTGGTGGGCGTAGTAGACCTCGTCAAGCATCGAACGCAGGTCCGGAGCCGTTCCGTTCTGGAGGTATGCCTTGAGGTATTTCCTTATCTGAAGGACACCTATGATGTTGTCGATTGAACCTTCGTAGACAGGAAGACGGCTGTGTGCCTCCTCCTTTATGGTCTTGATTATGACAGACGGGTCTTCTTCAACGTCTATTGCACACACATCCACACGAGGGGTCAGGATGCTTTCAACCGTTACATCTCCAAACTGCAGGGCGGATGAAATGAGGTCGCTTTGGTTCTCGTCAAGCGCACCTTCCTCTGTCATGTCCTCAATGATGCCCTGAAGCTCGTCTTCAGTGACTGACACCTGAGGGCCTGCATCTGTGTGCTTTGCCGCAGTCTGTCCTATCTTGGTAAGGAGGAACGAAGCCGGCTTGAACAGCTTCATGAAGAAGCTAAGGGGCTGGACGCACAGCGTAGCTATCTTCTCTGGGTACTTCTTTGCAATGCTCTTTGGCAGCATCTCACCAAAGAAGAACACCACAATGGTGGTCACAATGGTCGAGATGGTGACCGCGCTTAAACCCCATTTCTTTGTAACGTATACCGTTACAATTCCAGCTGTTGCAATGTGGACTATGTTCGTACAGATAAGCAGCGTCGTTATGGCCTGATCAAACGAATCAAGCACCGCAAGCACTCGCTTCGCACCCTTGTCGCCACGATCGGCCGAGGCTTTTAGTCTGTTCTTTGATACTGACGAGATGGATGTTTCCGTCAACGCGAAATAGGCTGCACTCAGCAGCAGAATCAATACCCCTAACAGAGGAGGTTTACTACCGTCATCCATGATGGACAAGAACTCCTTGATGCCCTTGGGTAGGGCGGATTCCAATTTATCAATTGTTTCTAGAGGAACTTACAAAACTATGCTTTGCGTGGATTGGACATGGATTGCCGAGATGGAAACCGTCTGAAGCAACTGAGATAATACTTTGTGTATTATGAAGTTGCAGAAGGCGATGTTCCAGCCGTGCAAGGCATGGCCAAGGCACATGAAGGAGTTTTGGAAATTCCTCTTTACCAAACTAGCATAAATGTTTCCATGCGTCAACAAAATAGACTTACAATAGACTTGCAATTAGAACGGAGGGTCACTGTGCAAAACTGCGATTTCTCATTATACTTTAATGTGCGGAGGCCCTAATGAACCTGCTTCACATGAAATACGCCGTCGAGATTGCGGAGACCAATTCTATAAACAAGGCGGCTGAGACTTTATGCGTTGGACAGCCAAATCTAAGCAGGGCGATAAAGGAACTTGAGGCAGGACTTGGACTTACGTTGTTTGACCGTAGCTCAAAGGGCATGACGCTCACACCTGAAGGCGAAATCTTCGTGAAGTATGCGAAGAACATCCTTCAGCAGGTGGATGAAGTGGAGCAGATCCTCAAGACCGGAACGGTCGCCAAGAAGCGCTTTTCCGTCTCAGCCCCAAGGGCTTCCTACATTGCAGATGGCTTTGCAAAGTTCTCCAACCTCCTGGATCCAAACGATGTCATAGACCTCTTCTACATGGAGACCAATTCCAGAATGGTCATCCAGAACATGCTTCAGGACGACTATAGGCTTGGAATCGTGAGGTATGCAGAGAACAACGACAAGTACTACAAGAAGATGCTTGACGAGAAGAACTTTGCATACGAGCTCGTTGCGGAGTTCAACTATGTGCTTCTCATGAACCGCGACTGTCCGCTGGCGTATCAGGATGTGATAACGCTCGACGACCTTTCGTATTTCATACAGGTTGCACATGCAGACCCATATGTTCCTTCCGTGCCGTACACGACTGTGAGCAAGGAGGAGATATCCGAGGATTCCTCCCAGCGCATATTCGTATTCGAGAGGGGCAGCCAGTTCGAGCTCATGAGCCAGAACAACGAGTGCTTCATGTGGGTGTCGCCTGTGCCGCAGGAGATCCTTGACCGCTACAACCTTGTGCAGAGGCGCTGTGAGGGTGTCGAACGCCCGTACAAGGACGTGCTCATACACAAGAAGGACTACACCCTTACGAAGCTCGACCAGATGTTCATTGAGCAGATGATCCTTTCAAAGCGTAGGATAATAGACAATCCAATCATTTCTCCAAAGAGTGTCGTACCTTCACCGGACGGCAGTGGACAATAGGGTAGGGGCCGATTGGTCCAATGAGGAGCCTTTGATATGAATCTGGATAGGATAATAGCTGTAAGGAACGACAAGACGGTCTACCACGATGGGAACCTGTCCATAAAGGCGTTCAGAAACTCCGTTCCAATGTCATACATATTGAAGGAGGCTTTCTTCCTTTCCGTTGCAGCCGAGGTTGGATTGGATGTTCCGGCCTTGCATTCCGTTGTGGAGCAGGATGGGCGATGGACGCTGGTATCGGACTATGTGAAGGGGCGTGCGCTGGACCAGTTGTATGCACAGGTGCCCACCCGTCGCAGCGGGCTTCTTGACGCTTTCGTGGACCTTCAGGTTCGCATCCATACCAAGACGTACTGTGGCCTGCCTTCGACCAAGGGCCTCATCCGTGCCACCGTGGACGGGTCTACGCTTCCAAGTTCCGTTAAGCTTGCTCTGCTCAGGAACCTTGAACCAATGCCGGAAGGGGACCAGCTTTGCCACGGGGACTTCACTTTGTCCAACGTGGTGGAGGCCGATGACGGTAGGCTGTTCACGCTTGACTGGTCCAAGGCCTGCCTTGGTGTTGGTGATGACGATGCGGCTATGACGTATCTTCTTCTCACCCGCACGGTTGGTGAGGACTTTGCAAGGGAGTATCTTGGGGACTACTGTAGGAAGTCTCCTACAACGATATATGCTGTAAACAAATGGGTTCCTTTCTTGGCTGCCATGAGGTATGCCGTTGGAAACCGCATGGACCGAGAGTTCTATGGGAGGTATTTCCTGTGAAGGTGACTATATGCGTTGGTTCCCTTTGCCATCTCAAGGGCGCAAGGCAGGTCGTGGAGACGCTTCAGGACTTCGTTGAGAGAGATGGTCTTTCCGACTCTGTGGAGCTTGATGGCTCGTTCTGCACCGGCAACTGCCAGAAGGGCGTATGCGTCACGGTTGGAGACGAGACGTTCTCAGTGACCCCATCGTCCGTAGCGGAGTTCTACGAGAACGAGATAAAGACGAAGGTCTGAGCCTCTTGGGTGCTGTAAACGTTCTTTTTGGCCCTCCTTTGCATGGCGGTGATTTGGCTGGCATGCTTGGCCTTTTCTTTGCAAGTAGGGGTGTTCATATCGTTTGCGGTGGTACGACTGCGCTGCTTGTAGCTGATTTCTTGCATAAACCCTTGGAAATAGACCTTCGTTACCCTGTATCAGGACTTCCTCCTGTTGGTTGTATTGATGGGGTTGATTTGGTCACTGAAGGTGTGGTTACGATGACGAAGGTGTTGGAGCTCTCCAAAGACGCTTTGGGTGGTTGCCTGGACGTTTCATCCAAAGACGATGACGGGGCCTCCATTGTTTGGAATCACCTGTCCAATGCCTTGGAGGTGAACCTCTTCGTGGGCTGTGCGGAGAATCCCTGCAATCCAAGCTGCGGCATCGCTGTTGGATACAGACCTGCGTTGGCCAAAGAGTTGGCTGCAAGTCTTTCCAGATTGGGCAAAAAAGTCGTTGCAAGGTACTTTTGAGGAACTTCCAAAACTATGCTTTGTGTGGATTGGACATGGATTGCCGAGATGGAAGCCGCCTGAAGCAACTGAGGTAATACTTTGTGTATTATGAAGGTGCTGAAAGCGGGGTTCCAGCCGTGCAGGGCATGGCCAAGGCGCATGAAGTAGTTTTGAAAGTTCCTCTTTTGACTTGTTTTTATGTTGTGATTCGTGGATAATAGGGATTTGGATGTAAGGAGGGGATGCATGCTTGTGTTTCCTCTCTGGCGTGCGTTTGTATATATTCGTACATATTCGATGGTGTACGTATTGCAACGAACGGATGCTTTCCGTGATGCACGTCGTACATCGCAACAATGAGGCACTTTTTTAAGGTGGAGGGTCTATGTACCAGATTGCTACTAAAAAAAATCTTAATCCTACCGTTACCCAAATGGAGATTGTTGCTCCTTTCGTAGCGGCCAAGGCAAAGCCGGGTCAGTTCATCATCCTTCGTGTTGATGAGGATGGAGAGCGTATTCCTCTCACAGTCGCAGGCTGCGACAAGGAGAAGGGAACCGTCAAGATCATCTTCCAGATCGTGGGTGCCACGACTGAGAAGCTCAACCACAAGAATGCAGGTGAGTACATTCAGGACTTCGTAGGACCTCTTGGAGTCCCTACCCATACGGACGGAATCAAGAAGGTCTGCATCATAGGCGGTGGTGTAGGATGCGCAATCGCAATGCCTATCGCTGAAGAGTTCCACGCACAGGGTGCTGAAGTGACTAGCATCATAGGTTTCAGAAGCAAGGATCTCCTCATCCTTGAGGACGAGTTCAAGGCCTACTCAGACAAGCTCTTCGTCATGACTGATGACGGTTCATACGGTCGCCACGGCAACGTTACCGTTCCTTTGAAGGAAATGCTTGAGGCTGGAGAGAAGTTCGACCTCATCATCACGATTGGACCTCTCATCATGATGAAGTTTGTCGTGCTTACGGCAAAGCCTTTTGGCGTGCCTGTAACGGTTTCCATGAACCCAATCATGATCGACGGCACAGGTATGTGCGGTGGTTGCAGACTCACCCTCAACCAGGACGGCAAGAAGGTCACCAAGTTCGCATGTGTGGACGGCCCTGACTTCAACGGCTATGAGGTTGATTTCGACGAGGCCATGTCCCGTGGCCGCATGTACATGGACTTTGAGCGCAAGGCCCATGAAGAGACATGCAATCTTTTCAAGAACGCTTAAGGAGACAGGTTATGGCAATTGATCCTAAGAAACATGAAATGCCTGTGCAGGAGCCTCAGGTAAGAGCACATAACTTCAAGGAAGTGGCTTTGGGCTACACCCATCAGATGGCTATAGACGAGGCCAACAGATGCCTCCACTGCAAGAACAAGCCTTGCGTACAGGGCTGTCCTGTCAACATCGACATCCCTTCCTTCATCGATTGCATCAAGAAAGAGGATTTCGAGGGTGCCTACAACGTGATAAGCCAGACATCTTCGCTTCCAGCTGTCTGTGGAAGGGTTTGCCCTCAGGAGACGCAGTGCGAGAGCAAGTGTACACTTGGCATCAAGTTCGAGCCGGTTGGAATAGGCCGTCTTGAGAGATATGTGGCAGACTGGCACAACGAGAACTCCAAGGAAGCCTCTGCAGTTCCAGCATCCAACGGACACAGAGTGGCAATCGTTGGTTCCGGTCCTTCCGGTCTTACATGTGCAGGCGACCTTGCAAAGAAAGGTTATAAGGTGTCTGTATACGAAGCCCTGCACGTTGCGGGCGGTGTTCTCGTCTACGGAATCCCTGAGTTCAGACTTCCAAAGGCAATCGTTGCAAGAGAGGTCGAGAACCTCAAGGCAATGGGCGTTGACATTGATACGAACATGGTCATTGGAAAGACCCTCACTATCGATGAGCTCTTCGAGATGGGCAACGAGGCCGTCTTCGTAGGTTCCGGTGCTGGTCTTCCAAACTTCATGGGCATTCCAGGAGAGTCCCTCAAGGGTGTCTACTCTGCAAACGAGTACCTTACGAGAAGCAATCTCATGAAGGCTTTCAGAGAGAAGGACGACACTCCTATCATGAAGGGTGGAAAGGTTGCAGTCGTTGGTGGTGGAAACGTTGCAATGGATGCTGCAAGAACAGCTCTGCGCCTTGGTGCCGAGAAGGTCTACATCGTATACCGCCGCTCCATGACAGAGCTTCCTGCAAGACGTGAGGAAGTGGAGCATGCTGAAGAGGAAGGAATCGACTTCCAGCTTCTCAAGAACCCTATAGAGGTCCTTGGCTACAACAATCCTGACAATCCACGCGACCCAAGGAACGGCTTCGTGACCGGTCTCAAGTGTGTCAAGATGGAGCTTGGCGAGCCTGATGCAAAGGGTAGAAGAAGACCTGTTCCAATTGAGGGTTCCGAGTTCGTCCTTGATGTGGATACTGTCGTCATTGCAATTGGAACTTCTCCAAACCCACTCATCAAGTCCACTACAAAGGGCCTTGAGGTCAATGCACACGGCGGTATCATCGTGAACGAGAACGGTCTTACCTCCAGAGAAGGCGTCTACGCCGGCGGCGATGCCGTTACAGGTGCCGCAACTGTCATCTCCGCAATGGGTGCCGGTAAGGTCGCTGCAAAGGCCATAGACGAGTATCTTAGCAACAAGTAATCCAGCCTCCGGTTTGGTGGTTCGTATCGAAGCCCCTTCGCTGATTCGTTCAGTGGAGGGGTTTTGCTTATTCTTGGTCTTTTGATGACATCCATCGTCGATGCGCTCAAGCCGTGCAGAAAGCACTGTCTTTCGCTGTCTCCTTGGCTGACGTCAAAATACCGGCGAATACGATTTGAAACCTTGAGTCTTAAGGTTGGTGTAATTTTGGCATTGAAGGACGTTGTGGGGCGCTGTGTGGCGCTGTGGGACGCTGTGTGGCGTTGTATGGCACTGTGGGACGCTGTGTGCAGTGTTAGGAATGCTACAGACATTGGAATTCGTTTGATTTTTTTGAGTGTAATGTTGGCTTTGCAACTTTACAAAGGGTTGGCCGTTTCTGTATCCTAAGGTGCGAATTTGTTTCTTTGAGGTGCACCATGACCAAGTACATTTTCGTAACGGGTGGAGTTGTTTCGGGCCTAGGAAAAGGCATCACTGCGGCAAGTCTTGGACGTCTGCTGAAGAATAGGGGGCTTAAGGTCGCAGCGCAGAAGCTGGATCCCTACATGAACGTAGATCCTGGAACGATGAGCCCTTTGCAGCATGGTGAGGTGTTCGTAACGGAGGACGGGGCTGAGACTGACCTCGACTTGGGTCACTACGAAAGGTTCATAGACGAGGATCTCAACAAGTACTCGAATCTGACAAGCGGAAAGGTCTATTGGAACGTCCTTCAAAAGGAACGTGCCGGAGAGTACCTTGGAAGTACGGTTCAGATAATCCCCCATGTCACCAATGAAATAAAGAAGTTCATATACGCCGTTGGCAGCAAGACGAACGCCGATGTCGTCATAACGGAGATTGGCGGCACAGTTGGCGATATAGAAAGCCAGCCGTTCCTTGAAGCCATAAGACAGATAGGCCACGAAGTGGGGGAGGCCAACAGGCTTTTCATCCACGTGACGTTGGTTCCTTACCTTGCATCAAGCGGCGAGCACAAAAGCAAGCCTACCCAGCACTCGGTCAAGGAGATGCAGGGCTTGGGTCTTTTCCCTGATATCATTGTCCTTAGAAGCGACAACCCAATAGAGGACTCCATAAAGTCCAAGATAGCGATGTTCTGCAACGTCCAGCCCGATTGTGTCATAGAGAACAAGACCCTTGGAAGTCTCTACGAAGTCCCTCTCATGCTCCACGAGCAGCATCTTGACGATATAGTGTGCCGCATACTTGGAATAAAGGCCCCCGAATGCGAGCTTAGCTCCTGGAAGGATGTAGTGGATAGGGTCGAGTCCTCCCGTTCAAGCACATTGCATACTGAGATCGCAATCGTTGGCAAATACACAGCACTGCATGATGCATACCTTTCCATTGTGGAGTCTCTGAACCATGCCGCAATATGGAACGATACACGCCTTTCTCTACGTTGGGTTGAATCCAGCGAGATCTGTTCCTATGAGGATGCCGTTTCCCTTCTAAGCGGAGTCAATGGAGTCCTTGTCCCAGGTGGTTTTGGAGACAGGGGAATCGAAGGGATGGTCCTTGCATGCCGCTATGCCCGTGAAAACCGCATTCCTTACTTTGGAATATGCCTTGGAATGCAGATTGCCTGCATAGAGTTCGCCCGTGATGTAATTGGTTGGAATGATGCTCACTCCAGCGAGTTCTCTTCCACGACGGCCCATCCCGTCATCGACCTCATGGAGGACCAGAAGGGCCTTCAGAAGGGCGGTACCATGCGCCTTGGAGCATACCCTTGCTCGCTGGCCTCTGGCTCGTTGCTTGAGGGTCTCTATGGTTGCTCGCAGGTTCAGGAGAGGCACAGACACCGCTACGAGTTCAACAACGCTTTTGAAAAAGAGTTCGTGGACGCAGGCCTTGTCCTTAGCGGCAAGTCACCTGACAGCTCTCTTGTAGAGGCCGTGGAGCTTGGACGGGATGTACATCCTTTCTTTGTTGCTGTGCAGTCACATCCTGAGTTCAAGAGCAGGCCTACCAAACCACATCCAATATTCAACGGCTTCATCAAAGCTTCTCTTTCTCTCTAGGATTTTGGGTTACAGCCGTTGTCGATGCGCTCAAGCCGTGCAGAAAGCACTGTCTTTCGCTGTCTCCTAGGCTGTAATCCCAAACTCCGTCGAGCTTTTTCTAGGATTTTGCGATAACTGCATGGAGTTCCTCTAGTATCTTGGGTTACAGCCGTTGTCTCTGTCCAATTTTGGGATTTTTTGTGAAAATTGGACAGGAAAGTGTCCAATTCTTTGATTTTTCATAAAAATTGGACATTCGAAAGGGCTAATTCAAGGATATCGATCTAAAATTTTGAATAGTATATTGCAATGTATAATAGCTTGTGTTATAGTGTAGTTATCGTGGAGGTGGTGACCATGAATGCACAGTATAAGAAGGGTGCGTTGGAGATTTGTGTTCTGTCTCAGCTTGTGTGCGAGGATCGTTATGGCTACGAGTTGACGGAGAACATTTCAAAGACGATGACCATTGCTGGTGGGACATTGTATCCAATCCTTAGGAAACTGAAGGAGGACGAGCTTGTGACCACGTATTTGGTGGATTCGGGGGCCGGTCCTGCGAGGAAGTACTATAGGCTTACGCAAAAGGGTAGGGCTAGACAAATCCAGCTTAAGGAAGAGTGGGAGGAGTTCACACATGCAGTGCAGAGCCTCATAGAAGTTGAAGCGAGTGAGACGGTATAGCAAGTTGATAAGGAGTTGGCTATGAGTAGAAAAGAATACATGGAGGAACTTGCCTCTAGGCTTGACAGGTTCAATGAAGAGACGAGGAATGAGATAATCGAGGACTATAACGAGCATTTCGATGAAGGACTCAGGCAGGGTAGAAGCGAAGAGGAGGTCATAGAAGAGCTTGGTGACATCCAGGACATGATAGACAGTCTACCGGTCGAGGATGAATGCGAAGGATCCAATAAGGCCGATTCCTCTGGGAATCCAAGGCCGGTGTGGAACTACAGCCAGGACTGCGAAGGGTCAAGCTCAATCAGAAAGGTGGTTGTAGATGCCTTCGATGCTGATGTAGAGCTTGTCCCTTCCATCGACGAGGAGGTCCATGCAAAATACTCGGAGAGTGGAGATACGAACCTCCATTACTTCTACAGCTATGAGGTTGGTGAAGTACTGCATCTTGAAGTGAAGCCAATCAAAGGTACTGGGGTAACTAGCTTCCTAAACGGTCTCCTTAGGTTCCATGTGGCGGTTGAGAACACTTTGACCGTAAAGGTTCCAAAAGGGTTTGAATCTTTACATATCAATACCTCTACAGGGGATATCGACTGCACTGATGTGAATGCAAAAACCATAACCTGCGCTACTGTGAACGGGGACTGCTCGTTTGAAGGCTGCGAGATTGCAAGTGTATCGCTCAATTCCACCAACGGAGACGTGGAAATCAATGGCACCAAGGCCGATTCCCTTAAGGTCAACACCGTAAGCGGAGACTTCAATGTGGAAAAGTCATTGTTCGGAAGGGTCGAGCTATCAGCTGTGAACGGCGACTTGGATTTTGACGGAGAAGTCTTGGATTTCAAAGTGGTTACCAAGGGAGGGGACTGCGAGTTGGATCTTTCAGGAGATCTTCGAAAGCTTGATGTGCATACTATATCAGGCGATGTGGATGTTACACTTCCATGTGGTATTGGCATCGACATCGAAGCCAAGAGCCTTTCTGGGGATTTGAACTTTGGGGATAGCCTTGGTAACGGCCTCGCATACGGCGAATCCAGTTATGTGAAGACTGTAGTTGGTGATGGAAAGGCTGCAGTGTGCATAAGCACAGTTTCCGGCGATGTATCTGTCAACTAGAGATGACTAGAGATTTAAAAATCTGCTATGCAAAAAAAGCATAACGGGTATTACAAAGATTTTGGAATGCCCGTTTTTGTTTTCTGCTTTGTTGACCCTTTGGGTTGAAAATGTTATCACCACAGGTGGCTGTTCATTCAATAGTATCTGGATATCAGAACATCAGGGTATCAGGATATCAGGTGAACCGGCACGGAGGAATTTATAATGAAGAAAGCATTGGTATCTCTTCTCGTTGTATGTTCGATTTTCTGTCTTGTTGCTTGCTCAAAGAAGGCTGACACGACAAGCACAACAGCTACAACAAACACAACAACAGCAACTAAGGCTTCCACACCAGCTGCGGAAGTCAAGACTGAAGCTCCTGCAACAAAGCAGGCTCAGACCTACAAATTTGGAATGGGCATCGTTTTCGACGATGGACAGACCAAAGATACTACAGCTGCATATGATGCAATCGTTGCAGTCGTCGTAGCGGATGCCAACGGCAAGATCGTCGCATGTCAGATCGATGACGCTCAGAACAAGATGAGCACAACCGATGTCGATCCAGATAAGAAGTTCCTTTCAAAATACGAACTCCAGTACGACTACAACATGGTCAAGTATTCAGAGGCAACGAACGAATGGTTCCAGCAGGTCGATGCATTCGAGAAATACGTTGTTGGCAAGACAGCTGACGAGGTCGCTGCAATGCCGACCAGAGTCAGAGGTGCAGACGAGCCACATCCTGGCTATGTCGTAACGGCTGACGAGACTCTCTTCGCTTCCTGCTCAATCCAGATTACAGAGTTCGTCGAAGCGGTCGTAAAGGCTTGCAACGATGCAAAGGGCAAGACATTCTCCACAGCAGACGATTTCACAGTTGGTGTTGCAATCAACTCCACAGCCGCTGATTCCTCAGTCGCAACGGAGGATAAAGATGGTTCCATCAAGATGTATGCAGAGTTCGCAGGTGCAGTCGTTGGAAAGGACGGCAAGATCCTTGCAGCTCTCACAGATGCAATCCAGCCACAGTTCACAGTGGATGTCGATGGTGAAATCACAGGAAAGACATGGAGAGGAACTAAGAAGGAACTTGAGTATGACTACAACATGGTCAAGTACTCAGAGGCAACGAACGAATGGTTCCAGCAGGCCGCTGCATTCGAAGACTACTGTGCAGGCAAGACAGCCGCTGAGGTTGCAGGTCTTCCAACAAGAGTCAGAGGGGCAGAGGAAGCTCATCCTGGTTATGTCGTAACGACTGACGAGACGCTCTTCGCTTCCTGCTCTATCCAGATCACAGGAATGATGGATGTCATTGCAAAGGCTGCAAACAACGCCAACTAATCCATGAATCTTTTGAAAAAGATAGTGCCAAGTGTCGGTCTAGTGCTGGCACTTGGCCTTCTTTTAATTGTAGGGTGCAGCAGAAACTCTCAGTCCATTGGCGTGGGATCATCAAACGGCTCTTCGTCCGTGGCAAAGATAGAACCCCGAGGCAAGGCTTTCTTTTCGTTCTTCGATACGGTGTCGTATGTCTACAGCTATGCAGGTGACGATGACGAGCATTTCAACGAGTGTACGGATGGCGTGGCGGCAATTCTGGACGAATACCACAAGTTGTTCGACATCTACTACGAATACAGCGGTATCAACAATCTTTGCACCGTGAATAAAATGGCCGGTGGCGATCCCGTAGAGGTCGATCCAAAGCTCGTGGAATTCCTTCTTTACTGCAAGGATATTTGCGAGCTTACGGATGGCATGGTGGATGTGATGATGGGCTCTGTCCTTTCAATTTGGCATGATGCGCGCACTTCAGATGAGAAGTACCTCCCAACGCAGGATGTCCTGGACGAGGCGGCTTTGCATGTGGGGTTCGAATTCCTTGAGATAGACGAAGCCAACTGTACAGTGAGAATAACTGATCCGGAGGCATCGTTGGATGTGGGTGCCATTGGCAAGGGCTATGCGACCGAGATGGCCGCAAGGAGGCTTGAGGAGATTGGTGCGACAAGCTATGTGCTCAATATTGGTGGAAACGTGAGGATAGTTGGCACCAAGCCAAACGGTGATGGTTGGGTTACGGGAATAAAGGACCCAAAGGATCCGGACTCCTCGTTCTCACTCCGCCTTGAGCTAAGCGACTGCTCCTGTGTCACAAGCGGGGAGTACGAGAGGTTCTTTACCGTTGGGGGAGTGAGGTATTCGCACATCATAGATCCAAACACTCTTTGGCCTGCCCAGTACTTTGCATCGCTGAGTGTGATAACAAAGGACAGTGGCTATGCCGATGCCCTTTCCACTGCGTTGTACTGCATACCTTACGAAAAGGGGCTTGAACTTGTGCAAAAGCTTGGAGATGTACAGTGCGTCTGGGTGTTCCATGACGGCGAGGTTAGATATACTTCTGGACTGGAAAAACTTGTTGTAAAATGAACCTTTCATTATAATGGGTCTTTGATGAAACATGTTGAGGTTTTGCAAAAACCTCGAATAAAAATGAAATCGGTTAGGTGTGGCGCTGGATATCATGCGGTTGCACCTTTTGTTTTGAAATCAAATTAAGGAGGGCATTGATCGATGCTTTTCAAAAGAAAGATATCAGCTGTGCATGTGCCTCATTGCAAGGCAACGCAGGACATGCATTCTGAGATTGTTGCTCCACCGGAGTCAGTGACTCTTCCAATGTCAATGCATTCTGGAGTACCTGCCGTACCAGTCGTTTCCGTTGGCGACCATGTCTATCTTGGACAGCTCATCGCAAAGGAAGGAGAAGGTAGGGTTTCGTCTCCAATACATGCATCGGTGTCTGGAACGGTCAGCGCAGTGAGCGAGAAGTCCGTTTCCATCAAGAGCGATGGCAAGATGGAGAAGGATCCTGAAATGAAGGCTCCAAAGCTTGAGACCTTGGATGATTTCCTTGATGGATGCCGCAGATCAGGCATCGTTGGCCTTGGAGGAGCAGCCTATCCTCTTCATGGAAAGTGGGAGGCCCTTAGAAAGAACAAGATTGAGACCATCCTTATCAACGGCGCCGAGTGCGAGCCATACTGCACCGCAGACAACCGCACCATGGTTGAGGATGCAGAGCATATCAAGCAGGGTATCGAGATACTCAAGAGATTCGCAGGTTCCAAGGAATACGTCATTGGAATAGAGGAGAACAAGCCAGAGGCCATAGCCCATCTTACAGAGGTGTTCAAGGATGACCCTGCGGTCATCGTCAAGCCTCTCAAGAGCGTATACCCTCAGGGTGCAAAGCAGGTCCTCCTGTGGAATGCAACCGGAAAGGTCGTAGCTGCAGGACAAAGGCTTGCGTCCCTTGGTGTAATCATCACGAACGTCACGACACTTGCCAAGATGGCACGATTCTTCGAAACCGGAATGCCTCTTGTTGACAAGTGCATATCAGTCGATGGCTCTGCCGTCAAAAATCCAAAGAACATAATCGTGCCAATTGGAACGAGCATGGAGTACTGTTTCGAGCAGTGCGGTGGCTTCAAGACCCAGCCTGGACGCGTTCTTGACGGCGGTCCAATGATGGGACGTGCCGTCGCTTCCTTGGATGAGCCTGTAGTCAAGGCTACAAGCGCCCTCGTTGCCATGGATCTCAAGGATTCCGTTGTAATAGAGCCAACAGCCTGTCTTCACTGCGGAAAGTGCGTTGAGGCTTGTCCTCTCAACCTGAACCCTGTCGAATTCGCCAGGGCATTGGACATCGACGATGAGGACGAAAGGGAAGCCATACTCAAAAAAGAGGATGTGGCGCAGTGCATGGAATGCGGATGCTGTGCATACGTATGTCCTGCCCATAGACCTCTTGTTGCAAACAACAGAGCTGGCAAGAAGTTCATGAGAGGGAGGAGAAAGTAATGGAACACTACGATCTTATCACCGTTTCTTCACCGCATTTCCACGACAACTCTTCCAGCCGTGGCATAATGCTGGATGTCATACTGGCTCTGCTTCCAGCTGTTGGAGCATCCATATACATCTTTGGAATCAAGGCTCTTTGGCTCATCCTTACATGCGTCGCTTCATGTGTGGCCTCCGAGTGGATCTTTGACCTATGCACGAAGAAGAAGGAGACGATAGGCGACCTTTCAGCTGTCGTCACAGGCGTTCTTCTTGCGCTGAACCTTGGAACTGAGGTTGCCCTCTACGAAGCCGTCATAGGAAGCGTGTTCGCCATAGTGTTCGTGAAGTGCATCTTTGGCGGTCTTGGAAAGAACTTTGCAAACCCTGCAATCACAGCACGCGTGTTCATGCTCATTGCATTTGGATCCGTTACATCGTTCGTCAATCCTCAACTCCGTACAGTCGAGATCGCATCAAGTGCAACTCCTCTTGCAAACCTTGCATCCCATTCCTTGGACGTCCTGAGCTCTGGAGTGCTTCCTCCAATCATGGATATGCTGTTTGGATTCCACGGCGGTACGATTGGCGAGACATGCATCATAGCCCTTGTGATTGGCTGGATATACCTTTCAGCCAAGAAGGTCATAAAGTGGTACGTACCTGCTTCGTTCATTGCAACTGTCTATGTTCTGTTCCTTGTTGCAACGGGCTCTCCATTGTTCGCCCTCTATGAAATACTGTCTGGCGGTCTTTTCCTTGGTGCCATATTCATGGCAACGGACTATGTGACAACTCCAATAACGGTTAAGGGCAAGGTTGTGTTCTGCGTATGCTGCGGAGTCATAACGTTCATCATCAGAAGGTTCTGTTCGCTTCCAGAAGGCGTTTCGTTCTCGATCCTCATCATGAACATCCTCACGCCTTTCATCGAGAAGCTTACTCACAACGTTCCACTTGGAGGTTCCAACAATGGCAAATAACAAGACGATACAGGCTTTGCTTCTTGTGGCTGTCTTCGTCGTCATGGCAGCCTTGGTTTTGGTTCTCAACATCTTCACAGCTCCTCTTATAGAGGCCAATGCACAGGGTGCTGAGCTTGAGCCCCTCTATGGTGTAATGCCAGAGGCATCGGGCTTTGAGAAGCTTGAGCTCAATGGCGTCCCTGAGACGGTTTCAAGCGTGTGGAAGGAGAAGGGGGGTCTTGGGTACGTCGTAAGGTGCGCCACGAACAAGGGCTTCACCGGCGACTACATAGAGCTTACGGTTGCAATTACGGTAGATGGCAAGATTTCAGGCATATCCCTTGATTCCTATCCGGAGACGAAGGACTTTGGTCAGGACACATATCCTGCAACGTTCATGGGGCAGGATTCTACGCTTGCCGGAACCTCGATCGTTGCCGGCGTGACATATTCTTCAAGCGCTTTCCGCAATGCCGTAGCCGATGCCTTTGAGGCTTTGATCTCCAACGGCCTCATCAAGGCTGGTGTGAAGGAGCCAAGCCAGGTCATCTCCGAGATGCTCCCTGTCGTGTTCAAGACAGCTGCAAACCCTGCTGGGATCGCTCAGATATCGGAGTTCTCATCCGCTGTCGCAGGCGTGAAGGGTGCATGGAAGACGAACAATGGAATAGGTGTCGCCTACTGGTATGAAAACGGTGACGACTATCTTGTAATCTTCAATTCTTCGTTGTCGTACAAGGTGTTTGACCTTGAGTCAAACGATGTGACATCCTCGTTCGACGCCGCTGTCGCAGAATCCCTTTCCAACGAAGCTGCAGGCAAGATGTCAAAGGTTGCATCCAAGGACAAGAGGAAGGTCACCAAGCTCGTTCCTGAGGATTCCGTCCTTGAACAGATATCTGTCGATGGAGTGTTCAACTCCGTTGCAACGGTTTTCCGTGCAGACGGCGCTTCTGGAACATACTACTGCTTCACATGCAGACCTTACGGATTCTCCAACGAGACCATGGTCATATATGTGGTGCTTGATTCCAACGGACTCATCTATACATTCAATGCAGACGAGCTCATCATCGAGGCCGAGTACTTCAGCGCCTACACTCTTGAGCCTACTTCGTACAAGGCAGGCTTCGTTGGCCTTGGCTCTTCCTGGTCTGGCGATGAAGCCACCATTTCTGGTGCAACGATGACCTCTCAGGCTGTAAGATGCGCTATAGACGATGCATTCGAAGCCTTTGGTGCCGTTGTAGGAGGTAACAATTGATGGAAAACAACAATCTCAAGGCTTTTTTGTCCAATAATCCTGTAATGATTCTTTTCCTTGCTGCATGTCCGGCCCTTGCCGCCACGACGAATGTTGTTGCAGGTCTTGTCATGGCAGCTGCAGTGTTCTGCATACTGGTCCTGTCGTCCCTTGTGATGGCTCTTCTTGGAAAGGTCTCGTCAACGTATGTGAGGCTTCCTTTGGCAGTAGTCGTAACTGCTGGTTTTGCATCAATGGCAAATATGCTCATTGCTGCATTCGTGCCAAATGCAAGCTCAATGCTTGGTGTGTACGTTGCAGTATGCGCTATGAATGCAATGATAGTCCTCAAAGGTGCCGTTGCATCTGATGGTGGAGTGGGCGAGTCTTTGAAGTCCGCCGTCGTATCCGGGCTTGAGTTCGCACTCCTTGTGGTCGTCATGGCCATTGTAAGGGAGGTCCTTGGTCTTGGAACATTCGCAGGCATGAAGCTTTCGTTTATGTCCACACTCGTGGTTCCCGTCCTTGCAAAGACTTCGGGTGCATTCATCGTGTTTTCGATCCTACTTGCAGTTTCCAACTGCTTCAAGAAGGAGGCAAAGTGATGACGTTCAAGGAATTGATTGCTGTAATGTTCGCTTGCGTTCTTGCAAACAACTTTGTTCTATCCAATTTCATGGGAATCGAGTCTGTTGGTTCGGACATCTCCAAGTCCTGGAAGTCCATGGCATTCAGGGGCTTGTATGTGACATTGGCGGTCGTTGCATCATGCGCCATCACATGGCCTCTTGATGCATACGTTCTGGTTGGTGCAGCCGCATCGCTTCGCATTCTGGTGTTCGCAGTGGTCGTGATGGCGGTCTGTGCCGCTGCCGGTCTCCTTTTCAAGAAGGACGGCTTGGGCTTTGACCTTCCTGTCATGCTCAACAGTGCAGTACTTGGTGCATGCCTTCTCAATGTGTCCAATGGCTACACGTTCTTTGCAGGGCTTTTCTCCGCCCTTGGCGTTGGCATTGGATACATGCTTGTCACGTTCGTCATGGCAGGTGTGATGGGTAGAATCAACATGAAGAACGTTCCAAAGGCATGGAGAGGCGTTCCAATCACGGTCGCAGCCATTGCCATTGTGTCGATGGTTCTCGCTGCATTCTAATGAGCGATTGTTCAAGAGGCAGGCTCCTTAGGGATGCCTGCCTCGTTCTTTTCTTTCTGGTTCTCTCTGTGGTCCTTATCTTCGTAATAAGAAGTAGAGAGGGCACTGGAAGCAAAGTGGTCGTAGCGGTCGAGGGTGTGGAGATTGGCTCGTACCCGCTGTCAGTGGATGGGCGATACGTCCTGAACGGAGGTTCCAACGTCATCCTCATAGAGGACGGCTGTGCCCGTATGGTGGATGCAAACTGCCCTGACAAGCTTTGCGTCAAACAAGGGGCCGTTAGGTATACGAACCAATGCATAACGTGTCTTCCAAACAAGCTGACCGTCACGGTAGCTGGCGGAGACGACTCGGTTGAGATCGTTCTTTAGAGAGGGGATTCGATATGGATACTAGAAAGGTTTCACAAATGGGTCTTCTCATTGCCCTTGCCTTGGTCCTTTCGTACATAGAGGCTCAAATCCCTGCGTTCGTAGCCATTCCCGGCATAAAGGTAGGGCTTGCCAACATAGTGGTCGTATTTGCTCTATACAGGCTTGGTACCAAGGAGGCGGTGACGATTTCCTTTCTTAGGGTTCTGTTGGCCTCTCTCATGTTTGGATCTGTCCTTAGCCTTGCATATTCCTTTGCCGGTGCGTTTCTAAGCCTTTTGGGCATGGTGTTGTTGAAAAAGACGAGGCTTTTTGGAAGCGTAGCTGTGAGTGTAGTGGGGGGAGTTCTCCACAACATTGGCCAAATCTTAACCGCATGTATCGTTTTGGACACCAATGTAATCGTCTACTATTTGCCATTTCTTATCCTAAGCGGTACAATAGCTGGCGTTGTCATTGGATTGCTGTCCTCCTTGATTCTGAATCGACTCGACTATGCAAGGGAAAAGGACAGCCGTTGTGATGGTAAACGCAGAGAAGAAGACCTAAACAAAGGGAACTTCAAGGAGAAATAGATTATGGACAAGGTAAAGAAAACCGTTTCCACTGGTGTGCATGGAGACACATTCTCGCCTAATTTTTTCGAGACGCAGGGCAAAGTCGGAACGATACAGAAACTCATACACTGGGTCACTTCCTTCATACAGCTCATAATGTCTGTTTTCCTGATTGTCGGGATAGTGCTGTCCTTCCTCAAGGTCCCCGAATCACTCAGAAGCATAATTGGCAACAATACTTCTGGACTTCTTTCACTTGTGAACTATGTATCCCTTGTAATTATTGCAGTGGAATTGATACATGTACTCAACAGCCAGAACCTTGAATCAGTCATAGAAATTCTCATGCTTGCATTCGTCCGTGAGTTGGTTATAAAGGAATGGACTATGGTTCAGCTCTTCATGGGTGTGGGTTGCATTGCCGGACTATTTGCAATAAAGAAGTGGCTCATTCCAAGGAAAAACGACGACAAGTCGAGTTCCCCTGCCTTTGGTGCGGTGAAGAAACCTTCTCGCAAGGAGTGATGTTCTAGATGCCTCCATTGATAGAGCTAAAGGATGTCTCTTTTTCCTATTCAACGGGAAATGGAAGCGTTGAAGCACTGTCAGGGTTGAATCTTTCGATAGATGCTGGTTCCTTTGTTGCCATCGTGGGGTCCAATGGTTCAGGGAAGTCCACATTTGCAAAGCTTTTGAATGCACTTATTGTGCCGTCCAGCGGTTCTGTCGTTGTAGATGGATTGGATTCGCATGATAAGTCCAACGTCTATGCCATTAGGTCAAAAGTGGGCCTTGTTTTCCAAAACCCTGACAACCAGATCGTTTCAGACACCGTTGAGGATGACATAGCGTTTGGCCTTGAGAACATGGGGCTGGGCGTGGATGAAATGAAGGATCGTCTTGAAGTGTGCCTTTCCTTGACGGGGCTGGCGGCTCTTCGTCATTGCAGTCCTGACATGCTTTCTGGCGGTCAAAAACAGCTTGTAGCCATTGCAGGCATTCTTGCAATGCAGCCAAAGTGCGTGGTGCTTGACGAAGCCACCGCCATGCTTGATCCAAATGGAAGAAGGATGGTGTTGGGGCTTTGTCATAGACTCAACCATGAAATTGGCATGACTGTAGTCCTCATTACCCATCACATGGAGGAGTGCATAGACGCTGACAGAGTAGTCGTCTTTGACAAAGGGCATCTTGCCATGGACGGTACTCCTAGAGAAGTATTCTCGAATGCCCCGTTGACGAGGTCTTTGGGATTCAAGCTGCCGCCTGTGACCGAACTTTCAGAACATCTTATCTCTTCTGGAATCGACATCCCTCATGGAATACTGACTAGCGAGGAGCTTTGCAGCGCCCTAAAGGCCGCTTATGCAAGAGAAGTCCATTCAAAAGGAGTCCATGCGAACGAAGTCCATGCAAAAGGATCCAGTGCCAAGGTGGTCCATGATGTCTAGGAATGCGGCCATTGGAAGATACTATCCTGTTCCCTCTTCGCTGCATGACCTTGACCCCCGCACAAAACTCGTTGCTTTGGTTGTGTATCTGGTGTCCGTGTTCGTTGCGCAAGGGGTTTCAGGACTGCTGCTTCCAATTGCGGCGCTTTCGTTTCTCGTTGTGCTTTCAAACGTTCCTGTGAAGCACGTCCTTCGTGGACTCAAACCTTTTTTGGTCATAGTTGTCGTCACTGATCTTTTCAACATATTCTTCGTTGACGATGGCCTGAAAAAGGCTTTTGTCATGACTTTGCGCATGGTTGAGACGATTTGGGGCTCCAATGTCCTATGCCTGACCACAAAGCCCAAGGATATCTCCAGTGGCATTGAAAAGGGTCTTGGTTGGATGAAAAGGCTAGGGGTTCCAGTCCACGACTTTGCAACAATGATATCGCTTGCCTTCCGTTTCATCCCAATCCTCTCCACAGAGGCCTCCCGCATCATGGAAGCCCAAAAAGCCCGCGGAGCCGATTTTGAAAGCGGCGGTCCTATACGCCGTGCAAAGGCCCTGGTCCCCGTGGTTGTGCCTCTTTTCGTGTCATCCTTCAAAAAGGCCGATGACCTTGCTATGGCCATGGATTCAAGGTTGTATGGTTCCTGCGATGCCCCAACACACTTCAGGCCGTTGGTATATGGACAATGCGATTTCGTTGCCTATTCTATCATGTTCGTCTATGTTGTGCTTTTTGTTCTAGCGAGGGTTTTTCCATGGCACTTGATCTAGTTGACGTTTCTTATGTCTATGATGTGGGAACCCCCTTTGAGAGGAGGGCTTTGGAAGGTGTTTCGTTTTCCATTGAAAACGGTTCCTTCGTTGGAATCGCCGGCGACTCTGGAAGCGGAAAGACCACATTGGTTAAGATCCTCAAGGGCTTGCTGAAGCCAAGTTCAGGGCATGTATCCCTTGGCTGCTGCAATGTAGGCTTGGTGTTCCAGTATCCTGAATTCCAACTGTTCGAATCCACAGTTCTCAAAGATGTCATGTTTGGGCCATTGAACATGGGCTTTGACGAAGAGACGGCTAAAAGCTTGGCTGTTGAGGCTTTGGCTTCAGTGGGCCTGGATTCGTCCTTCTTGGGACGTGACCCATTGGCCTTGTCAGGCGGAGAGAAACGACGAGTTGCGATTGCAGGTGTGCTTTCGATGAATCCTCATGTCCTTGTTCTGGATGAACCTGCCGCAGGACTTGACCCTGCAATGCACGACCTTGTCTTTTCGTTGCTCTTGGATTTGAACAGAGCAGGGAAGACCATAGTGCTTGTCTCCCATTCAATGGATGACATAGCCCAATATTGCAACCACGTTGTGTACCTAAATGGCGGACATGTAGTTGCAGACGGCACTCCATCATATGTCTTCTCAAACAGTGAAGCGTGGGATGCCGGTATTTCCAAGCCTTCCATGGCCTCATTGGCAAACGACCTGCGCAATGCTGGGTTGCCGATTCCATCTGGTATTTGTACCATCGATGGCTTTGAAAAAGGACTTGAAGAACTTTTTTGCTGTGATAGATGTACTAAGGACAACTAAAGGGTGCTAAAAGGGCAGCTAAAACCTTGACAACGGGGGTGGTGGGTGTTAGAGTTCAAATTGCCCATGTTGTTTTAACAACGCAATTGAAGGGAGGGGGTGGATAAATGCGAAAAGCCATAGTCTCCATGATTGCATTCTCCATGATGCTTTGTTGCTCATGTGTTTTCGCCAAAGACGTGGTGTTCAGCTGGACATGCCAGGATCCAAAGGTCACGGCCGTTAGGGTTCAGGCCAACGGCGAGGACGAAGGTCTTTGGACTGTGCTGGATCCATCGGTAACCTCATACACTTTCACGGGTATGGACACTTCGGTTGAAAACATCTTCAACATCCAAAGCACAAGGGACGGTGAAAGCTGGTCTTCCACGAAGAGCATGGTGCTCAAGGCACAGACCCCTGATACCTACGATTCATCCTCCGTTATGGTAGTGGGTCCTGAAACCCCAAGGGGGGGGGGATCTGAAAGGATCCTCTCCTACCATTGGAGCCAGATAGGCGATACAGCACAATACAATTGGTTCTCGTTCAGATTCAACGACGGCACATGGTATGTGGTCGATTCCAAAACCACAGGCGTGGAGTTCCATACATACAGCGAAGACAACCCCGTGCTTCAGGTAAGGGCATCCGTTGATGGAAGGAAATGGACGAAGAGGACTACATCATACGATCCTGAAGGACTCTACGACGAAGACAACCTCCCCACACAGGGATGGACGATAAGAGCGCAGGCTGGTGCCCAATGGCCGTTTCTTGCTGCATTCCTCATTCCAAAGAGGGCGGTGGTAGCATACTACAACTCCAACAGACTTAGCACTGCGCTTTCCGTGGAGCTTGGCGCATCCTACGAGACCAAGAGGGGCAACGGATATGGCTTCACCTTCCAGTATACGTTCACGCCAACGGAGAAGGATGCGGCCTTTGAGGTGTACTCCATGGAACTTCTATATTCAAGGATGCTCTATCATACCAAAAGATACGAAGCCTTCCAGCTGAACCTGGAGGTGGGTCTTGGACCTGCTCTGTGCATATACGACAAGGTTGGCTCCTTTGGATTCAGGGCAAGGCTTGGACTGAATGGAAGAGTCAATATAGCAGACGGTCTATACCTAACCACAGGATTCGATGTAAATGCGGCCTTTGAACCTGATTTACACAACGAGGACGAGGTGAGGCTAGGAACCACGCTGTACCTCACGCTTCCTCTTAGGGTGGGGGTCGTGTATTCGTTCAAGGACGTGGCCGACTGAGGCGGTGTGCATTATGGCTCATAGACGCTTGTGCAAGGCTTCTGCAATTTTCTCAATACTGGTTCTCTTGTTCGTCTCCATATCCGTGGTCTCTTGCGACATACAATTCACAGAAGGCACCGCCATACAGGAGGTCTTCGAAGACCAACTTGTAAATGACGACGTATCGCTGCATCCTACGGAGAGCTCGACGGTAAAGATAAGGCTTGTTCCTGATACGAGCGTTCCGGAGACGATAGAAACCTACATTGTTAAGTTCTACAGGAACGACGAAGAGGTGAAGTCCGTGGAAGTTCCTCCAATAGGTCCCCTTTCGTTCGTTCTTACAGACCTTCCAAGGGCTTCGTATATCATAGAGGTAAAGGCTCTGACTCATGAAGGTCGTGAGGTGGCCGTCGGCGAGGCTTCAATCCATGTTACTTCAAACGGCGAAAAGGCGACTATAGATCTCACCACGCCGGTTCATGTACATGTCCTTGTTCGTGTTGACGCTCAGGATGCTTCATGTACGGAGGCTGGCCTCAAGGAGCACTGGTACTGCAGTTTATGCGGAAAGTACTTTGCAGATGCAAATGCAGAGAAAGAAACCTCCCTTGAGGAGCTTGCAATCCCTGCAAAGGGACACGTGGATTCTGAGTATTTTCACAATGAAAACGAACATTGGAAGGTATGTTTAAGATGCAATAAGGAATACGATAGGCAGTCCCATGTCTTCACCGACTGGATCAAGGGTGAAGATGGAATCTGGAGACGTCACTGCGAAAAGTGCCTCATAGAAGAAACGAACAACCATATAGCACATACCATGGAGCATCATCCCTACAAAGCTCCAAAGTGTGAGGAAAATGGCAACAAGGAATACTGGGAGTGCTCCGTCTGTCGCAAGTTCTTCTCCGATGCAGAGTGTACGACCCCTATAGATAAGGCAATCACTGTTCTGGGAAAGTTGGGCCATGACTTCTCTGTTGTCTGGTCTACCGATGGAACCCATCACTGGCATGCCTGTTCAAGGTGTGATGCCAAGGATTCATTCGAGGAGCATGACTTTGGCATAGTCTACAGCTTCAACGCTGCTGAAAGAGACCTTTCCATAAGAAGTTTCTGTATTGTATGCGGCAGTGAGGAGGCTTCAAGCGGCCAGCCTTCGCAGACCGGTGCGTTCGACATAAGCACAGCATTTGGAATAGATGTGAAGAGGATGAGTTTCAAATCATGGAGAATTTCGCTCAACGACAGTTACAAGAGTCTTTATACCGGATGTACTTGTACTTGGACGTCAAACGAAGGAGAAGTTCTTTTGGAAGGCTTCAATCCATTCACCATGTCTATAAATGCAAATGCAAGTGGAAATGGTAGGTACATGGTGCTGTGCCATCTCTACGATGAAAACGGAAATGAAAAGGAAATCTGCTTTGTACAGATTTCATCCAATAGCAAATGAACCCCAAAGGGGAGGAAGGAGAGTTTTATATGAAGAAGTCTCTGTTGGTTCTTGCATCGATCATGATCCTTGCACTCTGCACTTTCGTGGCCTGTACATCCGAGGTATCTGACCCATACGATGGATTGACATACGTCACATTTGGAGGAGAGTCTCCTACATCCAAGAATCTTCTTGCATCATATGAAGTGGCTTCATACGACAGTCTCTACTGGTTCTATACGGCAGAGAAGAAGGACAACTATGGGACATCAGGTGCTGTTAAAGACAAGCCTGTCCATGAAGGCAATACAGGGCTGAACAAAACCGTAGGACCTTTCTCCCAAGGAAAGTGGCTCTTCACTCTTTGTGCCTACAAGAACAACACCGTGAGTGAAGATGCCAAGGTCTACGAAGGTTCCGTTGTGGTTTCACTCAAAGGCCAAAATGTGACTGTTCCAGTTTCCGTAATACCTTGTGGTGGGACTGGTGCACTTAAATTCAGCGGGGCCTATTTTTCATGGAAGGACAATGCGGCAAGTTCTACAGCCATTCCTGTCATAACGATAGTTGCAGAAGGAACTACAACAGGTCAGAAGTATACGCTTTCGAATTCGTTCACAGCTTCAGAAGGTGTCGGAACCAAGGATGTGAAGATTCCTCTTGTTGTCAAAGATAAAAGTTCCGATGGGAAGTTCTACATAGATGACGGTCAGGCAAAATTTCCTTCAGTGGTTGCCGATTTTTACAACTGCTCGATAATCGCTTACATAGACGATTCTAAAACTCCTATATTCTCACAAAAGCTTGGTTTTAGAGTCTATGGTTCCACTACAACAACCATAAGCGGAGATATCACGGAAGGTAAATTTACAGGTGTTGATTTCTCCATAGACAACATGGCAGTGATAGAGATGTCTGAATCTTCCAGGGCCTCGTTTTCCGTTACTCCTTCTGGAATGGATGGCAAGACGACTGATGTCGATTTCTCAAATGCTGGACTTTCAGGGAAACACGTTCTTGTTGTTGATGTGGATTCAGCTGTTGAAGCTTCGAATTTCACGATCGAAGGAGAAAAATTTGATTCCACAAGTCAGTCGGTTGTAGCCAGAATTGGTCTTGAACTTTCCTCCGTTGATGGAACAACCCAGACTCCCGTGACGAGCTTTGGTGACGGTAATGTCATTGTTACCACCTACATTGCCAAGGAACTCGAAAACGTAACTGTGAAGTACAATGGTACAAATGGTGGTGATCCTACTAATATTCAGTATAACAAGTCAACTGGTGAACTCACGTTTACAACGACTCATTTCTCTGAGTTCTATGTTGTTGCAGATAAGATTCAAGCAATTAATTCATGTACAAATATGGCATCAAAGCTGTTTGTAGATGCTGTTAATGAATGTCGTGATAATGAGACGATAATTCTTTTAGAAGATACATTGGTTCCCAAAGTTGAAATTAGTACGCCAATAGCAGAGAACCCAAAAAATGTTATTATCGATTTGAACAATCATACTATCACAGGCGCAGAGGGCAATGAATCTCCTGTTTTTGTTATAAATAACACAAATGTTCATTTTAAGGGAAAAGGCTCAATTCTTGGTTCTGAACAGTATAAAACCAAAGGACTTGTTTTGCTTAATAGTTGGAGTTCTGTAAAAATTGATTCGGAAATATCTCTTACCGGTTACTCATACGGAATTCTTATTGATGAGTATCGTGGGCGTGGTAATAAAGTGCAGTTTGATGGAAGTCTCGAAATACTGGACGAAGGCGGCATCGGTGTAACTGTAAATGGAAATGACACGAATACCGGTGACAGTGCGCCTATACTCAGTTTTTGTGGAGCAAAAATCAATGTTCCCAACGGTGTTGGAATCTATGCTGCAGGTTATGCAAACTGGAACATTTCCGGGAACACAGAGATAACGGGTTATAATACTGCCATCGAGATTCGTGCTGGAAACATGACGATTGACAGCGGAACATTCAAGTCAACAGCAACTGCTTATAGCTGTAGCAAAAACGATGGAGGTGCAACTACTACTGGTGCTGCTATAGCTGTTGCCCAGCACAACACCAAGCTTCCAATAGATGTTGTGATTACAGGGACTCCAAAACTGTCAGGTGTCTATGACCTATCTGTTACGAACCCTCAAGGAAATTCTAAAGACGCAATTTCAAAGGTTAAAGTAACAATCAATAAAGAAACTGAAAAGCTCTATGTTTCCACTGATTTCATTAGGGAAGTGAATGTGATTCGTGCAAAAACCACAGGAGAGGATTCAAAGTACGTTGCCTGTCTTTCAAATGGCCGCAACTTTACAACCCTTCAAGCTGCAGTTAATGCTGTAAAAAACACTGGGTACATTACTTTACTTGAAGGAGCTTCAGTTGTTAAGAAAGATGAGCATCGCATAGAAGGTGGTGGTATTTCAATCGATGATAACAAAGGATTGAATCTGACAATTGATTTTGGAGGACTTACTTACTTCGTTAATGGATATCGAGTTGGATCAAATTTCACAGAAGCTTTTCATTTGGGAAAGGGCAATACTATTGTCTTAAAAAATGGGGCGATTAAATCGACTACTGGAAGTACTGCTCTAAATAAGAGTACGGAAGTGCTGATAAAAAACTATTCGAATTTAATGCTTGAGGATATTGCTCTCTCTTGTGATAAGAAAACTCAATCTGTACTTTCTTGCGTTTACGGAACTACCCATATAACCGGCAATACTAGTATAGTCGGAAGTTCTTTTAATAAAGCCCAAAACAACGCTCTTGAGGTTTATCTCTGTCTATCTGACTACAAGGAAGGTGTTGAGGTTGTATTTGATGATGCTTTCAAAGGAATGGTTTCGGGATACGTTCTCTTTACAACAGAAGAAAATGTATGTTTCGATGGAACAAATTACAAGCATTCTCTGATCATTAAAAATTCGGATTCAAAATGTTTTGAGTCTGCTAAGTTTGGTTTTATCCGAGTTTGTCAAAACAGTTGTTTCAAAATGAAGACATTGCCGACCATTAAGGCTTCGAATACATATACCTACCCTTTGAGTGCTACAAAATCTGCTGATGATTACTACTATTTTGCAGACCCTGTTGTTGCAAACAAAACAACCGACCAGAGATACACGGATGCTTATATTGCGATTCAGAATTCTCCTTCAAGCTTTGAATCTAAACTAGTTCTTCAGAACAATTGTGAATACAAAACGAGTATGAATTTTAGCCTCGAAAAAAAGCTTTCGATTGACTTGAATGGAAAAGAGTTGAGGATTGCAGATGCTTCTCAGGTTATCAAATTTGCCAATAACGGTGTACTGACAATCGAAAATGGCTGTGATGATGGATCTATTGTTTTCCCTAGCGGTATGACATTTGAATCTTTCTTCTCTGGTGCATCTAAAGGACAGCTTGTCATAAACGGCGGAACCTTCAACAGTGACCCGACGCTTTATGTTAATACTGAGACTCATGATATTTCACCTGATACGAAAACTGGAACTTGGACAGTCACTGCGAAGAACTGACGAACATGAAACGACTTTTGATTCTACTTTCCTGCATTGCTCTGGCGTTTGCACTTTGTGCATGCGCCACCAATGGAGGAGAGTCTGTACATGGAAATGGAGACCTTCTAATCTCCCTGGTTGAAGAGGAGGAGGGGACTCCGGATACTTTGGAGCTTCCTTCATTCGTGATGTTACCTGAACCTGAAGAGGAAAAGCCAGAGACATATCCGTTCACGCTTGCCGTGGGTGATGCCATTTCATTTGGAACCTACAACGGCGAACCTTTGAAATGGATAGTATCTTCTGTGGATGGGGATTATATGCTTCTAGTGTCGCACTACCTCATCCCATGCAGCCAGGTCAACAGGATGTTCGATTCCAAGACCTACAACTCAACGTGGGAGACAAGCACAATGAGGACCTTGCTAAACGGAGGGTTCCTTGCAGAGGCTTTTTCTGAAGATGAGAGAGCCTATATCATACCTGATGCATTAGGAGATCTTGTATCTCTTCCAAGCAAGGAGGAAGTTGCGGCGTTCACTGGTGACAGGGAACTTCTTGCTGCCCGATACAAGGACGATGCCTATGCAAGTTCCTGGTGGTTGCGCACTGAAGGCGCAAAGGTGGGCAACATAGCATATGTGAACGGCAGAGGCTCCGTTGTGGAGGCTGGAATGCCAGCCAACTATACAATGGGAGTGAGACCCATGATCTGGGTACGCATTCCAAAAGTATAAGCGAATAGTAAATCGTTAGCTGCCCGGCGTATGCTGGACAAGGATTGGATAAAAACAAGGAGAAAATGGAATGAAGAAGCTGTCATGTATCCTATTGGCAGTCATGCTGATTACGGCGCTGTTTGTATCATGTACCGCAGAGGTAATTGATCCATACGACGGATTGGCGTATGTCACATTCGGTGGTCCTGCATCGAAGGACCTGTCTGCATCATACGAAGTGCAGTCCTACGAAGACCTGTACTGGTTCTACACCGCAACCAAGACCGATGCCTACGGGAAGACCGGTGAAACTAAAGTCGAAACACCGCTTGCAGTAGAAAACAATAACCACATGAAAGGACTTGGTGGAAAGATTGGACCTTTCTCGCAGGGCACTTGGAAATTCGAGTTGTTTGCTTATAGCAACAGCACAAAAGCAGATGGAACTCTTGTCTACAAAGGAAGTGTGGAAGGCATAAAGCTCACAAGTTCCAGCTTGACCAGTGTACCTGTTTCGGTGACTCCGCAGGGCGACTATGGAACAATCGAGTTCCGCAATGCATCCTTCAAGTGGGCTGGCACAAGCGGTGAAGGCAAGCCAACCATCAAGATTACAGCTGTAGGACCTCAAACATATACTCTCCTTTCTGGACTAGAGAATGTTGATGAAAGCGGAAACGTTCCTTTGAAGTGGAAAGATGATACTCTTTCGATTGACCAGTCGTATAAAAATGTTGCTGCTGGTTATTACAAGTGTACCGTCGTGGCTTGGGTCGTCGATGAGTCTTCTCCAATATTCGAGCAGAGCTTTGGAATTAGAGTCTACGGTTCTGCAACGACTGTCATCAGCGGCGATATAACTGAGAAGGTTGATTCCTTTGTTGACTTTGAGGTTGGTCAAGAGGATTTGGTTGTATTCAAAGGAGCTTCTACAATGGAAGTCCTTTCGACTCCAAGCAATGCTTCCGATAAGTTTACAACCGTGGATTTTGGAAGCAATCTTGATGGCAATAAAACATATTCCCTTTCCGTGAAATCAACGACTGCTACGGAAGCTGCAAGCAAGTTTACAGTTTCAGATGGAGAAGCGTCAGTTGCTGGAATAGACCTGACTCTTACAACAAATAACACTTCTGTTACTTCGTTCGGTTCTGAGATCACCATCACGACATACATTTCCACTGGTTTGGAAAACGTTCGTGTTGTTTACAATGGACAGGGTGGTAATCCAGCGCTTATCGAATATGATAAGTCTACAGGTAAGCTTGTGTTTACGACGACATATTTCTCTGAGTATTACGTTGTCGCCAAAAGGGTTGCTGAAGCAAATGGCAAGTACTATGGTTCCCTCCAAGATGCAATCGATGCTGCAAGCCAAGGTTCAACCATAACTGTTCTGAGTGATATTTCTTTAATGAAAACAATTCAAATCAATGATGGGAAAGAAGTTGAAATCAACCTGAATGGAAAAACGGTTTCCATCGTTGACAACTGCTTCTCCTTGGAGGGCGCGAACGTTTCGATTTCTGGAAATGGAAGGCTTGTAAGGACTGGAAGTTCAACCAATGCCTTGTTCTGGCTTTATGGCTCGACAGAATCAGTCAGCGATTATACGGTTCTCTCCATAGGAAAAGATGTAGTCCTTGAAGCTCCGTATGCAATAGCCGTTAACAAGAACAGCGCAAGCAAAGAGGGAAAGAGCTGTGGCGTAGTGGTGAACCTGAACGGCACTATAAATGCATCTGTGTGTGGTGTATACACTAATGGTACATGCAATTCGATGGATGAGGAAGCACCTGTGTTCAACATAGATGGCGCAAAGATATCTGCCTCCTATGGTGGAATCTATGCAGCTGGATATGCTGTGTGGAACATCAAGGATACGATGATTGAGTCTGCCAATGCATTGAGCCTAAAGTCCGGCTCTTTTACAATCGATGGAGGTTCGTTCAGATCCACAGGAGAATACTCTGAGCCTGCTGAAGACACATCAAACGGAAGCGTGGATACAGGTGCGGCCCTTTCTATGACAAGCAACGATGGATATGCGAAGAAGCTTGACGTTGTTGTGAACTCCGGAAGGTTCGAGAGCGTCAACGGATATGCCGTATACGAGGGCATCCCAAACAAGAAGAACTCTTCAATCCCTGTCGCAGCTGAAAGCTATGTAACTCTTGTCATCAACGGAGGTGAATTCATAGGCAATACGGATAAGGGTTCAATCAAACTGAATTCAATCAAGAACTTAAAGGTTGTTTGTGGTGGAGTGTTCAACAGCGAGCCTTCCGATGCATATTTGAAGGATGGATATACTGCTGAACAGGATGATGAAGATCCATCTATTTGGACTGTGAAGAAAGCTGTTGCAGAGGTCGATGGCTTCTATTTTGCCTCTCTTGAAGCTGCTTTTGAAAAGGCTTTGGCTTTGGAAAATCCTGTCATGACAATTCTCGATGACATTGATCTGTCTGGAAAGAATTGGATTCCTATCAAGATAGGAAGCGAGAATAATGCCGTCAAGTCCCTAACAATTGAAGGTAACGGCCATTCAATCAACAACATGACGATTGCCATCGCTGCAGATAATAACCCAAAAGGAGCTCCTCAAGCGGGTTCTAGCAATTATTATGGCGAAGGGTTTATTGCTGAGGTCTATACGAAGACCCTCACTATTAGGAATTTGACCTTCAATAGTGCTAATGTCAATGACTCTGGAATGGATGAAACTCCAGCGCACCATACTTCTGGAGTTTCTGTTGTCGTTGGAAGAAACTGCTATAGTACGGTGAATTTGGAAAATGTCAATGTCATTGATTCCAAAGTCTATGGCGGAGAGAAGGTTGGAGCTCTTATTGGTCACTGTATGGGAGGAAAAACCAATATTAATGGAGGTTCCGTCAAGAATACAACCGTGACATGCACATGGTACTATAGTGCAATGCTGATTGGCTTTGCTAATGATAAAGCAAAAATTACAGTTAATGAAGCGGTTCTTGAAAGCAATTCCAATACCTATGATTTAAAATGGTCTGATGTTACAGCCTTCGATACAACTACGGAAGGAGATACCATTGCGTGGGAGCCTTATGGTAATCCTGGACTGTGGGTTTACGCAGCATGGAAAGACCAAATAGCAATGACCGGTGGAACGGAAGAACCAACATATGACAATGGTACTTACGAAGGGAAGATTAACGGACATGCTCTTTCTTTCACCAAGGAAGGAACTGCTTATAGTGGTGATTGGACTTTGTAACAACTGGTCTGTTCGGACTTGAAAATGAGGACTGCAACAAATCGTTTATTCGGTGGGTTGCGGTCCTTTTCGATATCTGAGCTTTTAAAACAGATGTTATTTGTTGTGTAGCTTCTCAAATTTGAGAAGTTTTCCTCTTTGGATGGAAATGGCCTCTTTCGGAATTCGTGACAACCGCTCTGCTACAAACCTGCAGAGCGGTATTCGTTTGAGAGTTAAAATCATTGCAAACAAGCTTGTCTCAGTTGATTCTGTTGACTTCTTCTATACTGAGGTTTGCGGCTTTGGCTATGACCTCAATTGGGACTCCTTGCTCCTTGAGACTCTTTGCCATTCGGCTTCTCTCGTTGGCTTCGCCAATGGAGATTCCTTCGGCGCGGCCTTCGTTTACTCCTTCGGCCTTGCCGTCTTTGTACTTCTCTATGAGGTTCAGTTCGTACTTCATATAGCCATGCCTCCAGTCTTCGTTCCCGTTTATGTCCAGAACATACCTGTCGAGCTTCCTTATGAACTCGTTGCCGCTGTCATTTCCGGTGCCTATGGATTTGATTCCACCATTAAGGTATCTGA
>ULPT01035854.1_pt1 | contig 56483 bp, 50 predicted proteins | sample 1953751 | NCBI WGS metagenome assembly ULPT01 (sample SAMEA4835636, study PRJEB28245) | human gut metagenome | biome: gut microbiome; material: fecal sample | place: Denmark | collected 2008 | reverse complement strand
TCCTAACAGACAAAACAGTCAACCTATTTTAGGACAAGACACAACCTATTTTAGGACAAGACACTACGACATAAACACGAAGGATATACGAGAGATATACGAAGGATACACGAAGGATAATGCCGTTTTTGCCTTAGGAATAAGTATCAAACACGCATTGTGGTAATCATCGTTTTTTCTTTTGTGCATTATAAATTTGCCAATCTAAATAAAAAAGTGTATCTTTGTACCAATTTATGATTAGCAAGCAATAACTCTCCTATGGCACACGCATCCTTATCTTTTCCAATCGATTCGCTTTCTGGCAAAATCTCCCAAAACAGCAAAGTAGTTCTTCGTACGCGCAATGGAAGAACCCACGCTTATACAATAGAACGCCCGTTCCGTGGAGAGGTTACGGAACTGCAATCTTCTCAACGGAAAACTTTTTCCGAAGCGGTTGCACAAGCGTCTCTTATACTGGTTACTCCTGGTTTGAGAACGGATTGGGAACGGCGTTTTGCTGACTATAAGGCGTATGTCAATGCTCATACAGCCGCCATTCCGCGTCCCTGCACCACTCTCCGTGGTTTTATCATTTCTACACTCACTAAATCAAATAAATAGTATATGGCAAAACAGAAACAACAGCCATTAACCCCGAACGATATATTTGTGAACAAGCGAGACTGCTCGCGATGAACCGTCTATACGAAAACCCATCCTTGAAATGATGCATAAAGTGTTATTGCAATATCAGGTGGATAGATGGAGGATGAACATTGGCATACTTGCACATATCATTTTTGCGTACCTTTGTGGCATCGGAATTGTAATGTTGTTGTTAAGAGTGTAAAGGTTGAATGTAAATGTGCATAAAAGTATTTTGAGAATGTAGAATAGTTTGACACTCAGGAAAAAGATATGATGATGTTATATCGATCATATAAGGAAATAGACACTTTGCAATGGAATGAATTGGTGCAAAAGTCCGATACGGCTACATGGTTTCAGACTCCGGAAGCCTATGTGTTTTTTGTCTCTCTACCTGATGAATTCAAACCGTTTGTCTATGGTGTAGGTGAAAACGGACAACTATCCGGTATTATTGTAGGCTATATCACGCAGGAAAAGAACCGTCTCAAACAATTTTTTACCCGTCGTGCCATTATCATTGGCGGACCTTTGTTGGATACTGAAATAACTAGCGAAGCATTATCTGCTTTGCTTCAAATAGTTCGCAGCGAATTGTCGAAGCAAGCCATATATATAGAAACACGCAATTTCAATGACTATTCTCGTTGGAAAGATATATTCCGCGCTCAAGGTTTTTCCTACCAACCCCATCTGAATTTCCATATCCATACTGCTAATATAGAGGAAATGGAGCGGAATATCGGTAAAAACCGCAAACGGGACATCAAAACTACTATACGTGATGGGGTTGTGCCCGTGATGCAACCCACTATGGAGCAAGTAGGTGAGTTCTATTCCATTTTGCGGAACTTGTACAAAACTAAGGTCAAGACTCCTTTGCTTTCCTGGAATTTCTTTGAGCATTTATACAAAACTTCTGATGGTCATTTCTTTCTTACGGAATATCGGGGGCGCATTATTGGTGGTACGGTCTGTGTCTGTTTGGAAAACAAAGCGGTCTATGAATGGTTTGTATGTGGAGAAGATGGGCTGTATGAGCATATATTCCCTTCGTCGTATGCCACTTATCTGGGAATCCGATATGCCGCAGAAAACGACTATCCTATATTTGATATGATGGGTGCAGGCAAGCCGGATGAGGCGTATGGCGTGCGCGATTTCAAGGCACGCTTCGGCGGCGAACAGGTGGAACACGGACGTTTTCTCTGTGTTTGTCAGTCTTTGTTGTACAATATTGGAAAAATAGGCGTTAAACTACTGAAAAAGAAATAAATATGACATACAAGGAGTGGCAGATACGTATTAAGAATGCCTTATTGTACAAATTTGGGGTCCATTTCCCGTACAATCCTGTGCGTAGGTGGTCTATGCGTAAGTTAGGTTATTCGGTTGGTGATAATGTGTATATTGCAAGCGATATTATCATAACGCAAAACTTTGTGTATAATCGAGGTTCATTAGAAATTGGAGATAGAGTTTCAATAGCACCACGTGTAGTAATTACGCTTATCTCACACGCGAATGCATCATACATACGCAAATATATTCCCATTCGACAGGGGGGGTGAAAATATGTAATGATTGTTGGATAGGTGCAGGAGCCATTATTCTAAATGGTATAACTATTGGTGAGGGTGCAGTAGTTGGTGCTGGTGCCGTGGTTACAAAAGATGTGGAACCCTATACCATAGTAGTTGGAAATCCTGCTCACAAAATAAAAGATATACAAATGGAACAATGAATATCTGGATAGATATATGTCATACTCCGCAATATAATTTCTATAAGAATTTTATATTGCGACAGGCAAGTATAGGCAATACAATATATGTTACAATCTTGGACAGAGGCAAAACACCTCAGATAATCCGCCATGAGATAGGAGATGTGGCAGGGGTAGAATTATTTGTGATAGGCAAACATAGAATGAAGAAATGGTCTGCAATCTTTGAAGCCAATTTCTTGCGTCTGTTTAAGTTGCTCCGTTGGACAAAAGGGCGTAGTATTGATATTGTCTTTAGCAATTGTATGGCAGCAATGATCATTGGACGTATCATCGGAATACCACGATATAGTTTCGATGATGACCCTGATACCATAGATTTTACACCCAAGAAATGGTGTTCATTAGAATCCAACTATTGTTTGTACGAGGATGCAAAGGTCGCTGCAGTAGGTAACAACGTTCATGTGTTGCCTTGCCTTAAGGAATGGGCATACCTTGCACCCAATGTATTCAAACACAATATTGAAGCATTGTCGGAATATGGCGTACAGCCCAAACAATATCTGTTTTTACGTGAAGTGTCTGTCGGAACGGTAAATTACGCCGAACAAAAGTTCGGAGCAATTTTAGGGATTGTTGATATTATCCGTGAACAACAGCATTTACATCCGGAATTAAAAGTATTGCTTTCTCTCGAAGAGAAATACCGCCGTGCGGAATACCCGGCCGATTGGATACTCTTGCAGGAACCGATAAAAGATATCCACTCCCTCATCTATTATAGTGCCGGCTTGATTTCATCGGGCGATAGTATGGCACGTGAGGCGGCTTTGTTGGGTGTCCCCGCTTATTATCTCGGAATTCGCTATGATATGCCTGCCAATGCTGCCGCCGCCAAGGTCGCCCAACTGCAGAACCAAAAGACGCAACCTATTTCCGACTGGCTCCATAATACCCTGTCCATCGCGCCCCAAGCCGCCGACTTATACCAACAGCAACTCCGCAAACATATTGACAAAGAGTTTATTGACATAAATAAGTATATGCTAAGGCTTGTAGAAAGTGTAGCGAATCCAATATGTGCAAAATATGCAAAAGTTAGAAAGGAATAGTGGAATTTTTTGTAATAAAAGGATGGAAAATAAAGGATATAATAAATCTTCAATTGTATTATACAAGGCAGAAGATAATAGTATTCAAATTGAGGTCAAGTTGGAAAAAGATTCCGTATGGCTGACGCAAGAGCAAATGGCACAACTATTCCAACGTGATAAGTCTGTGATAACGAGACATATTCGTAATATCTATGCAGAAGGAGAATTAATGCCAGAAAGTACAAGTGCAAAATTTGCATTTGTACCTGATACACGCGAACGTAGTTATGAAATTACTGCATACAATCTTGATGTTATTATTTCTGTAGGCTATCGCGTCAAGTCTCTTAGAGGTACACAATTTCGTATATGGGCAAATAAAATTCTCAAGGACTACTTAATCAAAGGTTATGCCATCAATCAGAATATACAACTCCAACATTATCAAGAACTTAAAGAGGTAGTGGCACTACTATCGCGTACTTTGTCGCTGCAGGAGAAGCCTACGCAAGATGAGTACGCAGGATTGTTCAATGTGATAAGTGATTATGTGTATGCACTTGATACGTTGGATAGTTATGATTATCAACAATTAACTATTGATAAGACAACACAGGTTCCTTATGGACAGAGGTATTGATAATTTGTTCAGTATAAACAACAAATAATCATGCGGTGCGGTTTTTGTTGATTATAAACAATAAAAATGTAATATCTGCAATATAAGAATAATATGAAAATATCGATTTTCGGTTTGGGATATGTCGGCTGCGTAGGGGCAGCATGTTTGGCTAAGTTGGGGCATCATGTTATCGGCGTGGATGTCAATGAGAACAAAGTGCGTCTTATGCAAGAGGGCAAACCTACTATTATCGAGGAGGGCATTGCCGAACTCTGTCAGGAAGCACACAATGCGGGGCGCATGACTGCTACCACCGATGTCAATGAGGCGGTGCAGAACACCGATGTGTCGTTTATCGTGGTTGGCACACCCTCAAGCAAAGAGGGGCATCTCAATCTGAACTACATCTATATCGTGGCAAAGCAGATTGGCGAAGCCCTAAAACACAAAAACGCTTTCCATATCGTGGCCATCCGCTCCACGGTGTTGCCGGGTACCAATGAGAAAGTGGGAGAAATCATTGCCGAGGCGTCAGGCAAAGAGCGCGACAAAGACTTTACCATTGTCAGCAACCCCGAGTTTCTGCGTGAAGGCACCTCGGTGAAAGACTATTTCAATCCTCCTTTGACGCTTGTCGGCACCGATAATCCGTATGCCGAACAGGTATTCCGTGAGATTTACAAGGATATAGATGCCGAGTTTATCTGTACGGACATTCGCGTAGCGGAGATGATGAAATACGTGAACAATACCTACCATGCGCTGAAGATTGTATTTGGCAACGAGGTGGGCAATATCTGCAAGGGACTGAATATCGACAGCCACAAGGTGATGGAGATCTTCTGCAAGGATAAGCAACTGAATATCAGTCCTTACTATTTCAAACCCGGTTTTGCTTATGGCGGGTCGTGTCTGCCCAAGGATATGAAAGCCCTCCGCACGTTGGCGCACGACCTGTATATTGATGTGCCCGTTATTGAGAGTATCCATGCCTCCAATGAGGCACAGAAACGCAATGCCGTGCAACTGATTATGGCACAAGGGCATCGTAAGATAGGCATCCTCGGTTTGTCTTTTAAGGCAGGAACAGACGACCTGCGTTGCTCGCCTATCGTGGATGTCGTGGAAAGTCTGCTTGGTAAGGGCTTTGAGATACGCATATACGATAAGAATGTGAAAGTTAGCGAATTGACAGGTACAAACAAGGATTTCATTATGGCGAAGATACCTCACTTGCAGCACTTTGTGAGTGACGATTTGGATGCCGTATGCCGTGAGAGTGATGTGCTCGTTGTTACCAACAAGGAGAAAGACTTCGCCGATGTACTCCAATGCTATCCCGACAAGGTCATTGTGGACTTGGTGCGCCAATGGAAAGAGGTCAATTATGCGGGGCACTACGAGGGACTCTCGTGGGGCGACATCAATACCAATCACTCTGCGCAGGAATCAAAAGACGTAGCAATGGACTTCAAGCAAACGGAGTTTTAGTTCCTTGTGTAACTTAATAAAATGGACTTGCTAATGTGCAACATTAGCAAGTCCATTTTATTATTTGCTCTTACATCCTTTGAATGCGTTTTTCCCCACCATTGCCGAACTGGGGTAGTAAGGTACTGGCAGGCTCTCACAATCTTTGAAAGCGGATGCGCCGATCTTTTTCAGTCCCTCTGGCAACACAACCTTGCGCAAGTTCTTACAATTCATAAATGCCTCTTCCCCTATCGTTTGCACGCTGTCGGGCAATATAATCTCCCTCAGTTGGCGACACTCGTAGAAGGCACCGTTCTCAATAGTGCGCAGTTTTTTGTTGAACTTGATTGTACGTAGGCTTACACATTGTGCAAAAGCACCTTGCTCCAATATGGTCAGTGATTCAGGCAACACAATGTCTTCCAACATTTTGCATTCTTGAAAGGCGCCTTCTTCTATCAAATGGATATGATCTACAAGATAGATATTGCGTAGTTGGAGACAATTCTGAAAAGCCGATTTCCCTATACGGAATGTGGATTTTGGAATGTTAATGCGCTCTAGCGTAACGCACCCCTTAAATGCCTCATCGCCTATGGCGTATGTTCCATCGGGTAACACTACTTTCCGTAAGTGGGTACAACTGGTAAACACACCTTTATTTATGTTGATAACCTGTTCTGGAATACTAACTTCGACAAATTTAGCGCAACCGGCAAAGACCATCTCACCAATTTCTTTGATGGTAGTGGGAAATTTCAAATCCTCCAAGGAAGAACACCCCGTGAATGCCCCATTGTCTATTTTGAGCAGGTGTTCGGGTAGGGTAATATGTTGTATGGAACGGCAAAGATAGAAACAGCCTTGTGGGATAATAGTCAGTCTATTAGAGAGTGTCTGCTTACGCAGATTTTCGCATCCGTAGAAGGCTCCCATTCCGAGACTCTCTATATCTGTCGGGAGAGTCGCTTCGCGGAGCAGTTTGCAGCCATAGAAGGCAAAGTTACCCACCTGTTTTACGGATGCGGGGATGGTTACATCTGTCAGGTTTTCGCATTTGTAAAATGCGGCATTGGGAATGTCCGATACGGTCGTAGGAATAATTACCGACTTGATTTTCTTATTGTTTGCAAATGCCCCCGCCGCAATCAGTCGGGTTGGAATTTTGTTCTTAAATACAAACTTGGCTGGTACATTGTCGTTTATGGCTATTAGGCAACCATCGATATAGAGCGCACCTCTTTTCCATTTTTTCTCGTTGTTCCAAATCCCGGAATTGGTAAATGCGTCTTCACCTATTTCGTTGATTGTCTGTGGAATAATAGCCCGCGTCAGGTTCTTGCAATCGCGAAATGTTTCATGGTCTATGCGGTGCACAGAAGCTGGAAATTCCACTCTTGTGAGAGCCTTATTCCCTTGAAAAGCCCCTGCCGCAATCAGGCGTATGCCGGCAGGTATGATAAATTTAGCCTTAATAGTCTTGTCTGTCGCAATCAGACAACTATCAATATATAATGCCCCGTTTGTCCAATTCGTCTTGTTAAGCATAATGCCCGTACCATCAAAGGCAGAGCGATATACACGTTTCAATGTTTTGGGAAGGACGATTGCCGTTAGATTTTTACATCCTTTGAATGCCTTATCTCCAATAGCGGTAACGCGATAGGTTTCTTGTCCTATTGTGATTTCTTCCGGAATGTAGAGTTCACCGTGTACTTGTGGATTAGGGGCCACTTCGGCAGTATGACTATTTGGGTCAATAGTGTAGTGAACTTCTTGATATACTGCGTCTTCTGCTTGTGAAAATAGCGATAAACAGCACATTAAAATCAAATAAAAATAACGTTGTATCAGGTTCATACTATGTATGTTAATTGTTAATTGTCGTTTGTTAATTGCCCTTGTGGAGCATAATATCTAATATCAGGTCATCGGTCTGTGTCATTCCTTCGCGACCTATACGGGTGAGATTGTGTATGGTGCGGTCTATGTCGTCCTCTACAATGCCTTCGGTCGCATCAGCGTATGAATGTTGCATTGCTAGCGAAGCTGATAGTATTGCCGTACTTACACCGCTTGTTACTTTCAGTGCGCAACCGGGTTTGGCACCGTCGCATATCATACCCGATATGTTCGCAATCATATTTTTAATGGCGTAGGTTATCTCGGTGTAGGTACCGCCCATCAGGTAAGTGATGCCTGCTGCCGAACCAGTGGCAGCCACTACACAACCACACAACGCCGACAATCTGCCGAGCGACTGTTTGATATAGATAACTGTCAGATTACTAAGCGTCAGGGCGCGTATCATTTGTTCCTCTGTGCAGTCGTTTTCTTTGGCATAGATATAAACCGGTACTGAGCAGGATATGCCTTGGTTGCCCGAACCCGAGTTGGACATCACGGGTACCATCGCCCCCGACATACGTGCATCGCAAGCCCCGCTTGTGTAACTCAATATCTTGGTAAACAGCGTATTGCCGAATATAGCGGGCAGTAGGTTGCGATACGCAGGCATACATTTGCGCTTGCGCTGTGTTTGCAGTAGTTTGCCCAATCCATGCCCATACTCTCCGTTAAATGAGATCTTGGCGGCGTTGATATTCATCTCTGCCCCGTCTAATAGCCAACGCACCTGTTCTAAATCAACACTCATTGCAAAATTATATACTTGACGCAAGGTCAGTGCGTGGTCCTGTGTGTCTTGGGAAGAGTGAAGTTCCGTCGATGTTTTTTCGCTTTCGCAGAAATGGGTATGGCTGCCTTGTATGGTGGCGTGTGCCGCGTGGAAACCATCTGATACTTCTGCACGAATGTACAGCATATCTGGTGCTTGCGGGTCAATTTCTATATCAATGGGTGTGCGCTCCATATACTTTTTGGCGTATTCCACTGCCTTCGGACATACATCGCATAGCACTTCCAATTGTTTGTCGCTGTGTCCGATGGTAGCCCCGAGGGCGATAGCAATAGGCAATCCTGTCATACCTGTGTTCGGAATGCCCACAGAAAGGGCGTTCTTGTAGATGTTCTTGCTCATACGCACACGGATAGCGGTTGGTTCGTGCAGCAGTTTTTCGGTGGCTTTTGCCACACAAAGTGCCACCGCAATGGGTTCTGTGCAACCGATAGCGGGCACTACTTCCTGATGTAAGAGTTCTACTAAGTTCATCGCTTCTAATTTAATAAATATTGTATATTGCTACATGCAAATTCCCAAAATCGTATAGCGTTTTCCATCGCGTATAATAACTATGCCTTGATCTGTCAGTATTTTCATTGCCTGAGGAACAATGGCAGGCTGCATAAGATTGGTAGTGTCATCGGGATGAGAAATTCCAAGGAGGTAACAAACTGCATTTTCTATAATTTGCAGCCCTGTTTCGGTTAGGTCTGCGGTGCTGTATTCCGACACGCCAATCATCACCAAACGCTGTGGCAGTGTCGTGCCGTTGAGTGTGCTGCCGGCAGGCATATCGGCAATAGTTGTGTAGTCGGGATGTGAAACAGGCGCACCTAACGAGACAATTCCCGATGTATTCTCTGTCCAATCACCGATAGCCGTTAGGGCATTGGTTGTGCAAGTATCAAATAGATTGATAGTCTGTGTGTTGCCAAAAATAATGTTGTGGAACAAGGCATGTGTGGTGTCGCTTACTACAACGGACAAATCTTGTGTATTGATAGCGTTTCCCCAATTCCATACACTGCTTTTGAATAGGAACGGTTTGAGTACCAACATAGGTCTGTCATATCCTTTCAACGCCGTGAATGCACTTGCACTGCTATTGGGTTTCGGACTGATAATCAGCAACTCATATTTGGAAAAATCGGAAGAAGCCGAACAGGCATTCACTATCTTGATAGAGAGCGAATCGTTCTGACGCAAGCGATTGAGAATAGCATTATCTTCCTCGCTACCCGGCGTAGTGATATATGCTATTGTGTGTCCGGTGATTGGTTGTGGATTTTCGCCTGCTGTCTCATAGCAACCGAGGTCGGGTGCCTCACCCATATAGTCTAATCCTACATCGTTGCCCGCATCAATGAGTGCAGAACCTTCACTCAAATGCAGCAACAACCCTTCTGCCAGGCTACCGTCAACAAGGCGGGGTGCGGTAATTTCCGCTGTATCCAACGACAGAAAATCCGCTGCTGACACACTGAACCCGCTCGACCATGAGTTATTATTGCTTACTTGCACTATCCTGCTGTCAAAGGTGTTTTTGCCTTTCGACTGGAAACTGATGCAGTTCTGTATATCCAATGTGCAACCATTGGCATTATAAAAACTATAGTCCGAATTGTTCATATAGGCGGTGTTGTTGTATAATCGCACCGCCCCGGCATCGCTGTTTTGGTCATAGCCCTTCACTGTATTTGCTACAGACAGACAATGGTGAACCAACACATTATGTATTGTACTTCCGCCACCTAATTTGAACCCGTTACCATTTCCCATATTGGGATACTTGTCAAGTGTAACCGTTACTTCGTTGCCGTCTGCATCCGTAACTGTTTTGCCGTCTTTGAATTGGTCGAACCATGCCTTATCTGTCTGATAACGAGGGTGATTGCGCATATCGTAATAGGCAGGACCGTTCTTGTAGCAGATACACCCCTCTATGATGGTTTCGGAATTGGAAACGCGTTGAAAAAAGTCCCAACCGTCATCCGAGTTGTTCCAACTGCGACAACCGATGTAGTGATTGCCGTTGCCCGTGAATTGTTTATCGGCGAATCCATCGGCGTTACCACCAAAGTCGCATTGAGTCAAATTACCGGATTTGTCCAACTCATAGTCAAAGTTATCGTGCGAATCCACGTTTTTGATAATGTTGTTTCCTCCTTTTTTCATCTGGCATCCCGTATCTGCAGAGCCGTAAATATCGAGATTCTCAAAAAGGCAGTTGCTGCCCTCATTGTAGAGGTTATTCTTTCCCGAATAACGAAGTGTTAAATCTTTGATATGTAGATAGGTGCAGGTCTCGGCTATTTGCAGTCCGCGTGTACCATAAGCCGTACGACGAAAGTCTAAAATGACTTTCTCATTGGGATAACCTGATATAACAATATATTGCCCAGCAGCACCGTTTTTGTAGCTGATGGTGGTTTTGTCTAGATCATATTGTCCATTGAGCAGATACAACGTGTCGCCTCCTTGCCGGAGGCTGTTAATCCCCTTGCTCAATGAACAAGGGGTGTCGTAGGTCTTGCCGTCCCCGGAACCATTAGGCGCGGCATAATAGGTGGTCGCAAAAATATGCGATATTCCCGCAAAGAGTAAAAAAAGTATAGAGTGTAACTTGTTCATATAGTGTTGATTGATTAGTTGTATGTAGAAATTATAAAATCTGTCAATTGTCCACCGCCGGAGATGACGGTAATGGTATCTTGGGATTGTAGATATGGAGAACAAATGCTATATGTACTATCTGCAATAGTATGTATATCTGCCATATCCGATAGGGAATGGAATACTACTTGTGATGTGACAGGTTGGTGCTGATTAGCGATGATTTGCTGTACCTTATCGGGATGCAGTTGTGCATATTGGGCTGAATACCAAACGAAAAAGGGTACATGGTACTCGGCTTCGACCGGAATGTATGAGCCGTGCATAGAGAATTTGTGTTCATCATCCCAGAAACTCTCACCGTGGTCAGAAATGTATAATATCACAGCAGGTATCTGTAGCGAATCTACGTATGCAATCAAGTCCCCGAGTACCTTGTCGGTATAGTGAATAGTATTATCGTATGCGTTGATAATGAGCGGTTTGTGCGCCTCGTTCATCAGCCGATAACTATCTGTACGCCCGAAAGACGGGGTAAATACGTTTTCGCTGATGGGGTAGCGGATGCTGTATTTGTAGTGGCTGCCCAGAGAGTGAAGAACCATCAGTTGTCCCGTGTTGGTGCGGGCTTCACGCACTTTGGTAAGTATATCTGAGTCATAACTGTCGCAATCGTTGGCAAAATCAATATCCAAAAGTTGTGAGAAAGCATAGTGATAGTTGCAATCATTCATCGTTCGATTGATAAAACTAGTGGTCTCGTTGCGTGTAATAAAAGCCGTAGTATAGCCTGCTTCGGCAAAAGCATCAGTCAGTCCTTTTTCTTTGTTCTGAATATCAGCGGTCGCTGCAGTGGCGCGGGTAAGCAATAATGGCACTGAGTGCATTGTCAGGTTGGCTTGCGAATAGACGGAGGAATAGGAAACCACATTGGGAATAGAAGAAAGTTGGGGCGATGTGTTGCGTTCATACCCGTTGATACCCCAATGGTCATACCGTGAAGATTCGCCTATAAACAAAATATACAATTCGTTCCCGATAGAGTCTTTTGGCTGAATGCCAAACGAGAAAGACTGTATCTCCTGCTGCATTTGCTTTGCTTTGTGTTTTTCTTGCAGGAGATACCCGCACCCGCGATAGATATTGTATGGATAGATCTTATCCCATTTGACCATAGTGGATTCCCATGCCCGCCCGAATATGTTGCGGTCGGGCAGTTCATGACGGTGTTGATACACGCTGAACCACATCGTACCATATAAGGCTACTAATAGCAGTAACACTCCGCTTATACCGCAATAATTTACTTGGGGGTTAAATATATACCTGTTGTCTAAACGGTTGGCCAAGATAAAATAGGCTATCCATATGGCAAGGACGATAATACATAGCCACCATACGGACATAACTACCTCGGCGGCTTCCTGGGGATTGGTGGCGAATACTGATTGCAGAAACAAGTCCGATGTCGGGCGATGATTCAGATGCAGACTGGCAAGTTCAATCGGGGCAAAGAATAGGCACACTACCCCCTCTAAAAGAAAATAGGTTCGGGATTTGAATACAAAGGCGGGCAGTAATAGGCAACCTGCTGTAATGAGTAGATAACCTGCTGTCTTGATAAAAGATACGTGCAAGTCCTCGGCTGCAAACAGGGCAAAGATATTGGGTATCAGCAGTATCAACCATAGCAAAATACAGATACCAGTTTGCTTGTATTTGGATAGTCCTTTCATCCTTTCAGATAATTCTTAGGTGTGTAGAAACGTGTGAGTATATATATAGCAAGACGATACGCACCTAATATATACATAGGAATCAACGGCAATAGAGGACAATGGCCGTTCAGTAATACCAGTGTTGCCACCATACTAGTCAATACATAATAGGCCGCACGGAAAAGAGATTTGGTTTCCTCGTTTGGAATCAGACAGCGTATCAGCGGGTAGCGGTAGCGCGGCATAGAGAAACGCTCTATGGCATTGAGTAATGGGAAAGAAAGAAACAACCATCCTATATATTGTATATTGTTGCTATTCAAGTATGGAATTAGGAAAGGAATATAGCGTGAGAAAACCAACAGCGGATAGAGAAACACGTTGTAACGGTTGCGTATCCGGTTGTAGGTATAGAATATGGGTGCAATGAGCAATACGGAAAGGCTTGTTAGCCACCATAGCGGAGTAGCGTGGAGACACAATAGAATAATCAATACACAGATAACCAACATCATGCGCGCAACAATGATGGTTTGGTAGTGGGCATAAAAGTATTGCAGATTATCAGGATATAGACGTATGGAAGGATCCACTTCTTTACGTGTGGCAAATGTATCGTTGTAGATATAGCCGGTCTCATATAGAGTAAAAACCGCAAATAGCAATAAGATATAATTGCATAGAAAAGCAGGAGACATTCCGTCTGTTGCCAAACAAGAATAAAATGCAGTCGGAAAAAGGTAAATCAGCCCCCATGATAGAAGTTTAGCCGGTGTTCCCAAACGCACACGATAATAATATGCAAAGGGGAGATAAAACACCCGTTGCGGTATTTGCTTGCTTGCAAATCGTGGTCTAATATTTGGTTCCGTTTGCATGGATAAATTCTGTGTTTTGTAGGTCTTTTGTCAGATTTTGCCAACGGGGCAAGTCGTTATACACAACAATATAGGCGTGATGTGCTTTGCGGATAAGTGGCAGATCGGCAGTATTGTCAGTGATAATATCAAAATCGTGGTACGTGTCAAGCAGGTGATGTTTCAGTATATGCGATGAATGAACTGCGGTTGGGTGGAGTTGTTCGGCAATGGTTTGGGCAATTACATCTATTGTCCCCGAGGCCAATATAATTTGTCGTTCTCGTAGGATACGGAATACTTCCTCGTTCTTTCGCGGCTCCAAATAGGTGTTGTAGAATGTATGTGCTTTGTCTAACAGGGTATCTTTATCCAAATGACGGATATAACGCAGAGCCAACGAACGTTGCAAATCAATACGGAATACTTTGAGTAACAACAGGTTGCTGTATTTTCCGAAACGGGTGGTAAAGAAATGCCGCATACGTCTGTAGCGTGGTGCCACAATGATACTATCTAAGAAATCAAAGGTGGTATTGGAGCGGTATAGTGTCCAACAGATGTCTGTCAGCAATGGGCGGGAATGTTCTTCGGGCAGGGATAAAAAAAGTTGCTCAAATTGTTCCGCTTGGTGCTGGCGGGAGAATTGTTCCTTATTGATAACGGCTTGGTGCGTATAGCCGTTTTGTTGCCATTCGTGGTATTTGTCCAAGATAAACGCCTTGATTTCCCCTATATCCGATGTGGCAATACCCGCATGAGTATCCCTAATAGTCTGTGCCAAGCACCCTTCGTCAGATGGTACGCACAAAATTGGTTTCTCGCATCCGAGTGCCTCAAAAAACTTGGTTGTCATCATACCTTTCGCCGAAGGATTGGTCAACACTACAGCCATACTGCTTTTGCGCAACTCGCTACCAACAGAAGTGATAGGAATAGTATTGTGGTCCGGAGTATGCAGATTCAATTGTACATCGGGGAGATTGAGTTCTCTAATAGCCTGCTCTACGAGCGAAATATCTTGAAATTCGTATATTTTACCGATGTAGGTGATTAAAAATGAGTCACTTACAACATCTTTTGCGTAAAATTGTATGGGGTCAAAACCATTGTAGATGAGGTGTACATTTTTATTAAATTGATGTAGAAAATCCACATGCCATGGCGATACGGTAGTGATACAATTTGCCTGATACAATACACGATTGCGGCGACGGATATTCACTGCCTGATACCATTTTCGGAAAGGGCGTGCCCACCATTGGCGATGTGATTGGTATTGTGCATCGGGAACTTGTTCGTCCAAGTCGCGTATATCCACAAAAAGCGGAATATGTTTTTTCTGTGCTATTTCGTACGCTGCCCGTAGTGGAAAGGTAGAAAATGTGGTGCAGAAAACAAGGTCAAAATGTTGTGCCTTTGTTTGTTCTTGCAGCCAATGGGAGAAACTGCGATTGCGCCAATCGGTAAACAACGACCAGAGTGAACGGATAGCCCATTGGAGTTGATTGCGATAAGACGGTTTCTCGTAAATCGGGTAGGTATGTGCAAAGTCGTGTGCTTGAAACTGCTCGGTATAAACAACTATATCATATCCATTATTCGTCAGATAATCACACAGATAGCGCAAACGCGGAGCGTAAGCGGGTTTCCCGTACGGGTCTGTGAGTATGAGGATACGTTTAGTCATTGTGGTGTGAGTAATGACGCAGTCCTTTGAGCAATTTGGGGTATAGTGTTTCGTGGTATGAACCATCAAAGAAACGATTATTATGCCATAACAGAGTTACATCACCGGCATGGTGGCGGACACGGTCAAGAAGTTGCTCGGAGAAGAAGTAGGCTTCATCTTCGGAGAGGTTCATGTAGTTGGCATTGCTCAGTGTGCAGTCCATCAGCGTGAGCGGGTGGAGCGTTAATGCGGTGAGCGTCAGCGTCTTAGGGTTAATCCATCGCACCGGACGGGTGGTTTGGAGACGGAAACCGGCGCGGTCGGGAAATGCCATAGAGAAATCATCGGTAAAACCGAGGTCTGCAAGACGTTGCATGTTGTCAATCGAACAGCGCAAATAGTGGCTTCTGTGGAGTGGACAAGCAGGGGCAAGAATGGTACTGAAATAGTCCGCTTGTTTGCCATCGTCGGGCAGTCCGTAGTAACTCGAATGGAGTCCTAATTTGGCTCCGGACCGACTGAACATAGAGGCTAACCGATTGAAATCGTGTCCGTTAGTATTGTATTGCGGATAGTCGAATCCCTTGCCTGTGGTATGTTTTACGAAATAAACCGTATCTGCAGTCGGCACTTTGGCGTCTTGTTCCACCATCCATGGAAAAGTGTAAGCAGGGTCGTGATGAATATCTGTCAGAGAAGAAAAGACATCGCGTATATGCCCACGGCGAATACCGCCCAATGCCCCACGCAAGTGCCGATAATAGTCGAGAATATCGATGTCGTGAGTGAGGTAAATATGTGCGTAGCGCGGTTGCGGAAGAGGCATATCAAGCAACTTCATCAAAATACGCGCATACTCGTCCACAAGGGGTATTTCGAGGTTGTTGCCCTGTCCGAGAATGGAGAAACAGGCAGCAAAACGTCCATGCTCATCGCGTTGCGAATTGATAAGTTCCTCGGCACGCGAGATAAAGAAAAACGTGTTGTAGATGAGGTCGGTGCGGACAACAAAAGTTTTGCCCGTTTGCTCTACTATGGGGTGCTCCATATCGGGCAGAACGAGGTCGGAGCCGAGGTATCCGCAAGGCACAATCACCACCTTGTAGCGCGACCAAAGCGACTCATCGGCGGTGTAGCCAATGTGTTGCGTCATCGTTGTATCTCCATAGAGGAGGAACGATTTGATATATTCGATTATGTCGTCCATTGTGCCGGAACGTTAATTATCGTACAATTAATTCGTTAATTCTTTTGCTCGTTTTGTTATAGGATCGTTATAGGTTGGTTATAGGATAGAATGGCTATCCACCCGTCATCCACCTGACATCCACCCGTGTTTCTAATGACGAATTAGGAATTATATGCCATTCTTCATTCATAATTATTCACTGAGTATCTCCCACTCATACATCTTCTGCTCAATCTCATGCTTGATATGTTCGTAGCGTTGGAAATTCTCTTGTGTCTGTTGCGCGGGGTCTGACATCTTTTCTTCCAATGCTTTTTGTTCTTCCTCCAATCGGGCTATAACTGCCTCAGTTTCAGCAATTTGTTTCTCTTTCTTGCGACGTGCAGCCGCCTCGGCTTTTTGGGCAGCATAATCAGCAGCCGAACCGGCTCCGACCTTGTCCTGGGTAGTTGTTTGTTTTGCTGTCGGATTTTTCTTCTCCAACTCCTGCAAACTGCCAATGCGTTTCGATTGTAAGAAATCGTAGATACCACCGAGGTGTTCGCGCACTTTTCCTCCACCAAACTCATAGACTTTGCTCACCAAGCCATCAAGGAAATCACGGTCGTGACTGACGCAGATGACTGTGCCATTGAAATCCTGCAAAGCCGCCTTCAGCACATCTTTCGATTGCATATCGAGGTGATTGGTCGGCTCATCGAGAATAAGCAGGTTGCATGGTTCGAGCAGCAAACGAATCATTGCCAAGCGACTGCGCTCACCGCCGGACAGCACTTTCACCTTCTTTTCCGAAGCCTCACCACCAAACATAAATGCGCCGAGAATATCGCGTATCTTGGTGCGAATATCACCCACTGCCACACGGTCGATTGTATCGAAAACGGTCAGTTCCCCGTCTAACAATGCCGCCTGATTCTGAGCGAAATAACCTATCTTGACATTATGTCCGATTTTGAGCGTACCCAAATAGTCGAGTTGCCCCATGATACAGCGCACAAGGGTGGATTTACCCTCACCGTTTTTGCCGACAAACGCCACCTTCTCTCCACGGCGAATAGTGAATGTAACATCAGAGAAAACGGTATGTTCACCAAAATCTTTGCGCAAATCTTCTACAATCAGCGGAAAATCACCACTTCGAGGAGCGGGCGGAAAACGCAGATTCAAACGTGAAGTATCTTCCAGGTCCACTTCTAAGCGTTCCAATTTCTCTAATTGCTTGATGCGCGACTGCACTTGCACCGCCTTGGTGGCTTTGTACCGAAAACGTTCAATGAAGTCTTCGGTTTCTTGAATCATCTTCTGCTGATTGAGATAGGCGCGTACCTGTTGTTCGTGGCGTTCTTTGCGCAATTCTAAAAAACGAGAGTAGTTGACATTGTAGTCGTATATGCGTCCGAGAGTAATCTCGATAGTGCGATTGGTGACATTGTCGATAAATGTTCGGTCGTGGCTGACCAACAGAATGGCGCTTTGCGAGGATTTTAAGAAGTCTTCAAGCCACTGAATTGATTCAATATCAAGGTGATTGGTCGGCTCATCAAGAAGAAGCAGGTCCGGGTGGCGAAGCAGAATCTTTGCCAACTCGATACGCATTCGCCATCCTCCCGAGAACTCGGAACAAGGTCGGTCGAAATCCTTGCGCTCAAAACCGAGACCGATGATGGTTTTGTCCATTTCGGCGATTCGGCGGGCTTTTTCTTCATCGGGTTCTCCGTCAAACACACTCATCACATCTTCTCGAAGTGTCTTTCCGTCGATGTGCATCATCACTTGCGGGAGGTAACCTATGGTCATATCCGAGTCGCGCGAGATACGCCCGGAAGTAGGCTGATATTCGCCCGCGACAAGTCGCAACAGGGTACTTTTGCCCGCGCCGTTCTTACCCACAAGTGCGATACGGTCTTTCTTGTTAATCATGAAAGATATATCCTCAAGAACGGGGTGCGATGAAAATTCTATGGATAGATGTTCTATACTGAGCATATTTTTACGAGTGTTCGCGCGCGTACTTTAATTGTACCATGCAACGTTAGGATATTATTTGTCTAATTTTTCAAAAATTGAGTTATTGCTGATATATTCCGGTACAATCTCTTTCATCAGTTCCACGGTGAGGAACGGCTTATTCTGTGTGGTCAAATCAATGAGAGTATTGATCTTTTTCTCCACTTCGTCGAACTTAAACTCACGCACACGCGCTACCATAATCTTCTCATTGGAAGTGGGGAGGGTGGTTTCTTTTTGGTTGAGCAGTTCCTCATAGAGTTTTTCGCCGGGACGCAGACCTGTAAAGATAATGGGTATTTCCTCACCAGGCGTGAACCCTGCAAGACGAATCATATTTTTGGCAAGGTCGAGTATCTTCACGGGATGTCCCATATCGAAGACAAATATCTCGCCACCATTGCCGAGAGTAGAGGCTTCCATTACGAGACAGCACGCCTCAGGAATAGTCATGAAATAGCGAATGATGTCGGGGTGGGTAACTGTAACAGGACCGCCTGCAGCAATCTGTTTCTTGAAATAAGGAATGACAGAACCGTTGCTACCAAGGACATTGCCGAAACGGGTGGTAATGAACTTGGTGCAATTCGGGTTTTCTTTTATGAGTTTCTTGAAAAGCGACTGTACATAAATCTCCGCAATACGCTTGCTGGCCCCCATAATGTTGGTTGGATTAACCGCTTTGTCGGTGGATATCATCACAAAACGCTCCACTCCATATTTAATCGCCATATCTGCCATATTTTTAGTGCCCATTACGTTGGCACGGATTGCCTCGTTTGGGTGCGATTCCATCAGCGGTACATGCTTGTATGCTGCGGCATGATAGACTACTGCGGGGCGGAATAGACTGAATACTTCTTCCAATCGTTCACGGTTGCGGATATCTGCGATGACCGGCACAAATTGTGCATCGGGGAATTGTTTCTTTAGGTCAAGCGTCAGGTCGTGAAGCGGGGACTCTGCTTGCTCCAAGAGAATGGTTACGTGTGGTTGGTATTTCTGCACTTGACGTACTAATTCCGAACCTATACTACCTGCCGCTCCCGTGACCAACACTACACGGTTCTGTATGATTTGTAGCATATTATCGGTATTGATGTGGATAGCAGGACGCTCCAAAAGGTCTTCTATCTGAATGTTCTCGATACGTCCGATACGCTGGTTATCAATATCTTCCACATTGTCAAACTGTGTGAAGTAGGGGGTGGTCAGTACGTGGAGACCATTGTCGAAAAAGACTTGCAAGTCTTTGGACGGGGTGATAGTACGCATTTGCAGCGGAGAAATAATCACATCGTGGACATTGTGTTCCTTCATCCATTCGAATGTCTTTGCGTTGAACGGAAATACTTTCAGCCCGACCAAACTATGTTGTTGTTCCTTGGCGGCTACACTCTGACTGCCTAAGAAACCGACGGGGTTATACTGCGTATCATCACCTGCACTACGGAGCATTTTTGCGATGGCAATACCTGCGGACTTAGTACCCCAAATCATTACTTTTTTGGTACCCGAAGCGTGCTGTTTGATAAACTCATACAGCGTTTTCACCCCCACTCGCAAACAGAAAAGGAAAACAAAGGCAATTGGGATATAGATAACAAGTGCAGTATTGAGGATCAATTTTACATTTGTAATTTCCTTACATACAAAGTTGAAAATCAATAAGAACCCGCCGCAAGACAATATGGCAAGTAAGCACTTAATGGTATCAATAAATGTAGAATAACGTAGAATACCCGAATAGGAATGAAACAACCAGAAACAGAGTATCTGTACTATAATCAGTACTGCATATTGTGCCCAGAAAGGCAATACGTCGTAACAAACAAAGCCATAGGAGAATATGCCGTTTCCAATCAAGATACTACACCAATAGGCAACGGAACACAATAAAACATCAATAAACAATACACACCATCGTGGCAGATAGTTAGCCGACGCAAGGTGTGAAAATATGTCGGAGTTGTGCAACTCATTTAATTTTTCTTTCATAACGCATTAATAGTTAGTGGAATAGTTTTTTTACGAACTGTCCTGTGTAACTTTCCCGGCATTGTGCCAAATCCTCCGGCGTCCCCTCAAACACAATATGCCCACCGTCATCACCGCCCTCAGGACCGAGGTCGATAACGTGATCTGCTGCCAAAATCATACTCGGGTTATGCTCAATGACGATAATGGTATGCCCGCGAGTAATCAGTTGATTGAGTGCTTTGAGCAATACCTGTACATCTTTGTGGTGCAAACCAGTAGTTGGTTCATCGAATACAAATATAGTAGGCTGTGTGTCCTCTTGGGCGAGGAACGATGCTAATTTTACACGCTGACTCTCACCACCAGAAAGTGTGCTGCTCGACTGTCCCAAACGGATATAGCCGATACCTACATCTTGAAGCGGTTTGAGCCGTTTTACGATTTTCTCACAATCAGGATCTTGGGAGAAAAAGTCGATAGCCTGATTGATCGTCATGGTCAGTATGTCGTAGATTGATTTTTCGCGATACCGGACATCTAATACGTCCTGCTTGAAACGCTTGCCGTGGCATTGCTCACACTCGAGAGTGATGTCTGCCATAAACTGCATCTCGATAGTGATAGTACCCTCGCCTTGGCACATCTCACAACGCCCGCCCGGGGTGTTGAACGAGAAATGGGAGGCAGTGAAGCCGAGTTGTTTGCTCAGCGGCTGGTCGGCAAACAAGCGGCGTATCTCATCGTATGCCTTAAGATAGGTTACCGGGTTGGAACGTGAAGAACGGCTGAGCGGGTTTTGGTCCACAAATTCGATGTCGGTGGCAAGGTGCATACTGCCTTTTATTGCAGAAAAACTGCCTGTATGCTCAGCTACACCACCGTAATGTTTTTTTAGGGCAGGATAGAAAACTTTGCTTACAAGAGTTGACTTGCCGCTACCGCTCACGCCCGTAACTACGGTCATTACATTAAGCGGGAAACGCACATTCAAGTTCTTGAGGTTGTTTTCACATGCCCCCTGTATCTCGATATAATTGCTCCACTTACGCCGTTGCGAAGGGATATTATATACAAATTCGCCTACTTTGGGTTTACCCACATAGGTGATTTCGCCACCGTGGATACCTGCAGCAGGACCAATTTCAATGATATAGTCGGCTGCTTGGATAATTTCTTCGTCATGCTCAACCACTACAATCGTGTTGCCGAGATCACGTAGCTCTTTGAGTACGTGAATAAGTCGTTCTGTATCGCGGGCGTGCAAACCGATAGAAGGTTCGTCCAACACATAAAGCGACCCGACCAAACTGCTGCCCAACGATTTTGCCAAGCAGATACGCTGGCTCTCACCTCCAGAAAGCGTGTTACTCATACGGCTAAGCGTGAGATAGCCGAGTCCCACGTCTTCCATAAACCGGAGACGGGAGGTAATCTCATGAAGAAGCATCTCTGCTGTCTTTTGGTCAGTATCATTGAGCGAAAGGGCAGCAAACCATTTCGACAAATCGGAGACAGACATCGAACAAAGGTCGGATATATTCTTGCCGTTGATACGCACGTATTGTGCCTCTTTGCGAAGACGCATACCATTACAATCGGGGCAGATGGTTTTGCCTTTGTAACGTGCGAGCATCACGCGGTATTGTATCTTGCCGTATTGCTTTGACTCCAACTCTTGGAAGAAATCGTTCAGTCCCCGGAAATATTCATTGCCTGTCCAAATAAGTCGTTTTTGCTCTTGTGTAAGTTTGACGAATGGGGTGTGTATAGGGAAATTGAACTTCGCGGCATTGTAGATAAGGCGGTCGCGCCATACACTCATCTTTTCTCCGTGCCAACAGGCGATAGCGTCATCATAAACGGATTTCGTTTTGTCTGGGACAACCAAGTCGGGGTCGATACCGATGATATTCCCGAAACCTTTACAAGTAGGACAGGCACCGATAGGGTTGTTGAAATCGAAGAGATGTTCGCTTGGTTCCATAAAGCGAATGCCATCCATCTCGAAACGCTCGGAGAACATTTCATAATTGCCGTTGATGTACAATCCACACTCGCCGTGTCCTTCGAAGATGGCGGTTTGTACCGAGTCAGCAAAACGGTTCGCCGTGGCAGGTTCGCCATCTGCTACTACACGGTCTACCAACAGATAGACATGCTCTTTGAGTACTCCGTTGTTAGTAACCTGTTGGCTTGTGGTGGCTCCCAAACGCACCACATCGCCATTATCCAACAAGCGGGAGAATCCCTCGCTTTGCCATATATCCAACTGCTCTTGCAGTGTTCGGTTTTCCAAAACAATAGGCGCAATCAAATAGATGCGTGTTCCATTAGGTTGCGATGTCATCGCGTCCACTACATCGCGTATGCTCTTGCGGCGTACTTCTTTGCCGCTAACAGGCGAGTAGGTATGTCCGATACGGGCAAAAAGGAGTTTGAGATAATCGTATATCTCGGTGCTTGTTCCTACAGTGGAACGTGGGTTGTGACTGCTCACTTTTTGCTGAATGGCAATAGCGGGCGGAATACCTTCTATCTTGTCCACTTCGGGTTTCTGCATACGCCCGAGGAACTGGCGTGCGTAGGCACTCAGGCTCTCTACATAGCGGCGTTGCCCCTCGGCATAGAGCGTATCAAACGCCAACGACGATTTGCCGCTACCGCTCACACCTGTAATCACAACCAACTGATTACGAGGTATGTCCACGCTTACATGCTTTAGGTTGTTGGTGCAAGCGTTCTCTATATGTATCACTTCGTTCACTTGCCGAGTGCTCCTATTTGCGCTTTGAGTTGCGCTATCTGTGCCTGTGTATCGGGGTTGGTCAAATCCATTTGCTGTTCCGTCAGGTGAGGAACCCGTAATTCGGTACCGACTTTGATAGCATTGGGATTATCAATGATGTCTCTATTGGCATCATAGATATATACCCACAAATCCATTTTGTCTTCGCCGTAGTGGCGTCGTGCAATCTGGGCAAGACGGCTGCCGTTGCGTACACGCTCGGTGGCGATAAACTCGGTGTAAGTCAACGGAGTTGACGTGCTTTCTGCATCTTCCTCCGTAATTTCCGAGGTCAGCGTGGTGTCTTTTGCAGTTTCTATTGTGTCTATTGGGGTTGTGTTTTCTACAGCAACCATCTCTGTGTCAGGCTGTTCGCGGAGCGAATCTACCCATTGACTCAATGTTTCACGCAGGAAGATGTACCCACCTACCAATACTAACAGCAGGCAACTGACACAAATCAATGTATCGCGCAAAAAATGGTATTTCCTTTTTGGTTTTGCAGGCTTCTGCTGTTTTTTTTCTTCCTTTTTAGGAGAGGTAGTAGATACAACAGGCTCTATCTCAATAGTCTCGACGGGCGTTTTCTCTTGAGGGGTGGTCTCTTTCGGTGCAATTGTTTCTGATGCATTCTCCTCTTTGAGAGGACTCGTGGAAGTCGGGGTGGTCGGAGCCTGTTCGGTAGAAACCGAAGCGGGTTGATCGGGAGATGTTGTGGAAACCGGCTCATTCGTTTCGCTTTGTGCTTTCGGACCCTGTCCGAGAGTAGCAAGAATATCCACAATCTCATCAGCTTGTTCACCAAGTTTCTTCAGTGGGTCGAACTCGTTACCCGGTTGTTTCTTAGGTGTCGGCTGTTGTGGAGCAGGGGTGTCTTGGGGTAGTGGATTATTGCCCACCAATTCTTTGACACTTACTTCCGGAACAAAAGCCAACTTGTTGTATCCCTCAATGGTAATGCTTTCGCCTGTAGCGATGTTCACACTTTTGCGGGGCGATATGGCTTGTAAACGGAATGTTCCCAATCCGTTAATCTTCACTTGATTATCTTGTCGTAATGCCGCTATTATTTGCTCTTTGAGGGCATTATGAAACAGGGCAACCTCTTTTTCCGAGGCACCTGTACGCGCCATGACGGCACGACGCAAGTCTGTACTACTCAGTTTGTCTGCCATGGCTTAGAGGTTTTTCAGTTCGTCTTTGATGTTGGCCGTGGGCTTAAAGCAGAGTTGATTCTTGGCGGGTACAACGCTTTTCTCCCCCGTGCGCGGGTGAACAAAAGTGCGTTCCTCTTTTTGCTTAATCTCTAATGTACCAAGTCCTTGCAAGGATACAGCTTTCCCCTCCAACAATGCGTCACGCACTGCCGCATTGGTCGCATTGAGCAGTTCTTCTACACGTTTTTTTGTTAGTCCAGTAGTCTCTGCTATATTATTTATCAAGTCTTTTGTCAGCATAAATCTTCTTCTTTTCCGAGTGTGCCATATAGGTCGAATTCCTCGGTACGAATGATTCTAATCGGATAGAAATCACCTATTTGCAATGTATGTTCTTTGTCTATCAGTACTTCACAATCTACCTCCGGCGAGTCGAATTGGGTACGTCCGATATAATAGTCGGGTTCTTCACGGTCAATGACCACCTCCATTGTTTTTCCCTCTTTTTGCCGCATCAGTTCGCCAGAAATATCCTGTTGTATAGCCATTATCTCAGCGACGCGGCGGTCTTTTATATCTTGCGGAATGACATCCTTGTAGTGCAAGTTGGCGTAGGTGCCTTCCTCGTCGGAGTAGGCGAAGGCCCCCATACGGTCGAATCGCATTTCGCGCACCCATTGTTTCAGTTCCTCAAAATCCTCCTCGGTCTCGCCCGGATGCCCCACAAGCAGGGTGGTGCGGATACATATATTAGGGACGCGCGCGCGTATGCGCGTGAGGAGTGCGTCTTGTTCCGCGCGAGTGATGTGTCGGCGCATCAGTTGGAGGACATGGTCGCTACAATGTTGCAGGGCGATGTCCAAGTACTTGCACACATTCGGGTGCCTTGCCATCACCTCCAATAGTTCATCAGGAAAGTCGGTCGGGTAGGCATAGTGAAGCCGAATCCAATGCACCCCGTCAATCTGTGCCATGCGGTCTATCAGTTCGGGAAGACGGTGCTCTTTATAGAGGTCTAACCCGTAACTTGACAGGTCTTGTGCGATGACGTTGAACTCTTTAACTCCTTGACCGACAAGCCATTGTACCTCATCGAGAATTTCCTCCATAGGTCGCGAGGTGTGTCTGCCCGTGATGAGCGGGATGGCGCAATAGGAGCAGAAACGGTTGCACCCTTCCGAAATCTTGATGTATGCATAGTGCTTCGGAGTGGTGAGCGTGCGCTTGTAGCCACAACCTTCTTCACCCTTGGGTTGCGCCTTGAGGTCGTCTATCAGATGCATAAAATCGAACTTGCCATACCATTTGTCCACTTCGGGTATTTCAGCCTCCAACTCATGCAGGTAACGCTCACTAAGACAGCCCATTACGTATAGTTGGCGCAGTTGCTTGTGTGTCTTTCGCTCGGCAAATTGGAGGATGGTATTGATACTTTCCTCCTTGGCGTCGCCGATAAATCCGCAGGTGTTGATAACGGCGATTTCGCCTTTGGGCGTTTCCGAATCGTGTACACAGCGATAGCCTGCCAACTCTAATTGGTGCATCAGTCGCTCGGCGTCCACCAGGTTTTTGGAGCAACCCAAAGTGATAATATCTATTTCGTTTTTATGCAAGTTGATTCAATTAACACGTAATAACTAACATACGTGGTATGTCCTATTTTTCGCTCTGATTAGGGGGCGGCTTATCCTCCCGACATCCTCCCGATATCCACCCGATGTTTCTATCAAGAAGCAAGCATATAGAATGTTTGATTTTTCCAGCTCTTAATTGTGCATTATGCGTATTAATTTCCGAGATCGCAATGGAACTTGATACGCACAAGGCGCACATGAATCACATCGTAGTAGTCCTCTCCCAGTTCGTCCATTGCCGTTTTAAGGTCGTCGCTCTCGGCATTCTTGAAATAGTCGTATATCTCTTCTTCCTCGTCGGGGTCAAGCACCTCTTCGATGAAGTAGTTGATATTCACTTTCGTACCCGAGAAGACAATCGCCTCCAACTCATCGAGCATTTCCTCCATCGACATTCCGTTCGATTCGGCAAGGTCGTCAAGGTCCACACGGCGGTCGATAGCCGCAATGATTTGTTTTTTGCGTGTGGATTTTTTCGCCACAGTGCGAATACGCAAGTCTTCCGGGCGGATAATCTCGTTCTCCTCTACATACTCTTTGATAACGCGCAGGAACTCATCACCATAGCGTTTTGCCTTGCTCACTCCCACACCCGGAATAGTCATCAGTTCCTCCATCGTGATGGGGTAGGTGGTTGCCATAGCCTCGAGAGACGGGTCTTGGAAGATAACAAACGGCGGTACGTCGCATTTCTTTGATAGTTTCTTGCGTACGTCTTTCAGAATAGAGAACAATACGTCATCGGCTGCTGCACAGGCTACTGCCCCGTTGTCGATGTCTTCGTTTTCCTCATCGTGTACCTCGATAGGCACCTCAAACTTGGTCGGGCGACGGATATATTTTTTACCATCGGAGGTGATTTTCAAATCGCCATAGGAATCGATATCCTTGTTCAAATACCCACTAAGCATTGCCTGACGGATAATGGCATACAATGTGGATTCGTCCACATCGGCTGCTGCACCATAGTTCTCCAATTCTGTGTGCTTATAACTCTGAATATCAGCGGTATCGTTGCCGTGGAGAATGTCCACAATATGGTCGGCTTTGAATTTCTCGTTGAGTTGTTGAATTGTCTCGAGTGTAAGGCTGAGCAACTCATGTGCGTCCATCATACGATAGGTTTTCTTGCAGTTGTCGCAGTTTCCGCAGTTGTCTTGGTTGTACTCCTCACCGAAATAGTGCAGCAACAATTTGCGTCGGCAGATAGTTGATTCGGCATATGACTGCGTCTCAAACAACAACTGGTTGCCTATCTCCACCTCTTTGACGGGTTTGCCCTGTTGGAAACGTCGCAGACGCTCAATGTCATCCGGCGAATAGAAACAGATACATTGCCCCTCGCCGCCGTCTCGTCCGGCACGACCGGTCTCTTGGTAGTAGCCCTCAAGCGATTTAGGAATATCATAGTGGATGACAAAGCGTACATCGGGTTTGTCAATACCCATACCGAATGCAATAGTCGCCACTATGACTTGGCACTCCTCCATTAAGAATGCATCTTGTGTGGCACTACGCGTAGCGGCATCCATACCGGCGTGGTACGGGCGGGCGGAGATACCGTTTACGACCAATGTCTGTGCGAGGTCTTCCACCTCTTTGCGTGCCAAACAATAGATAATACCCGATTTACCCTCCATCGAGCGTACATATTTGATGACCTCACGGTCTACGTCCTTTGTCTTCGGACGTACTTCGTAGTACAAGTTCGGACGGTTGAACGAACTTTTGAAAACGATGGCATCGGGCATACCGAGATTTTTCTGAATATCTTTTTGCACTTTTGGCGTTGCTGTAGCGGTCAGGGCAATAATCGGGGCCTTACCAATACGTTGCACCATAGAGTGAATATGACTATATTCGGGACGGAAATCATGTCCCCATTCCGAGATACAATGTGCCTCATCCACTGCGTAAAAAGAGATTTTGACGCTTTTCAAAAAGTCCACGTTCTCTGCTTTTTGCAGGCTCTCCGGAGCCAGATAGAGCAGTTTGGTTTTGCCAGCCAATACGTCTTCTTTGACGGCATTTATCTCGGGACGCGAAAGCGACGAATTGATGAAATGGGCTATGCCCGGTTCGTCCGAGTAGTTGCGCATGGCATCCACTTGGTTCTTCATCAACGCAATAAGCGGCGATATGACGATGGCTACGCCGTCCATAATCAACGAGGGCAATTGGTAGCACAGACTCTTGCCACCGCCCGTAGGCATCAGCACAAACGTGTCGTGCCCCTCCATAACATTGCGTATAATGGTTTCTTGGTTACCTTTGAAACTGTCAAAACCAAAGTAGCGTTGCAGTGCTTCGGTCAACTGTTCGTGAGTTACGTTCATCTTCTATATATAAATATATAAGGTGTATGATTTTTCGATTGCAAGTAGTGGGGATTTGCCCGCTTTTAATCCCGAAAAGGGCAAAGTATTGTAGTGCAAAGGTAGTCATTTTTTTTTGTTCTGCAAACTTTTTATTTGAAAAAAGAGAAAAAACTTGTATGCCTCGAAAAAAAGCAGTACTTTTGTCCTTAGTTAAATGAATATCAATATCAGAGAACACAAAAAATGGAAAAGCGTAATTTGTCTTTTTGGCAACTTTTTAATCTCAGTTTTGGCTTTTTTGGCGTGCAGATAGCGTATGCTTTGCAGAGTGCCAATATATCCCGTATTTTCGCAACCCTCGGTGCAGACCCTCACACACTCAGTTTCTTTTGGATTCTCCCTCCGTTGATGGGTATGATTGTGCAACCATTGATAGGTCTGCTTTCTGATAAAACATGGCTCGGACCGGTTTTCGGACGAAGGAAATTCTATCTGCTCATCGGTGCTATCATTGCCGTGGCGGTGATGATTCTGCTTCCTAATGCTGGCGACTTTACCTTCCAACAGGGGCTTTTCCTCGGGCTGAATGCCGCGATGTGGTTCGGACTTTTCTCGCTGATGTTCCTCGATACATCTATCAATATCGCCATGCAGCCGTTTAAGATGATGGTGGGCGATATGGTCAACGAGGAGCAGAAAGGTACTGCCTATGCCATCCAGTCCGCGCTTTGCAATGCCGGTTCGTTGGTGGGCTATCTGTTCCCGATTTTCTTCACATGGATAGGTATTGCCAATACGGCACCCGAAGGTGTGATTCCCGATTCGGTGAAATGGTCGTTCTATATGGGGGCTGCCATACTGATTCTCTGCGTGTTATATACTTTCTTCGCTGTCAAAGAGATGAACCCGCAAGAGTATGCCGAATTCCACGGATTGAACAAGAAAAAAGAGGACGTCAGTGCTGCGGACGATTCGGACAACAAGCACATTATCAGTGCGTTTGTTACTATCGGATTGGTACAATTCTTCTGCTGGGCAGCGTTTATGTATATGTGGACCTATTCCAACGGAGCCATTGCATCGCAGTGTTTTGGTTGGAACGGCTTGAACACCGCGGAGGAGGCTTTCCAAAACGCAGGCAACTGGGTGGGAATGTGCTTTGCCGTGCAGGCGGTAGGCTCGCTTTTGTGGGCAGCACTTCTGCCTGCCATTGAGCATAAGATGGGCAACAAAGGCGCGTATATCCTTTCGTTGGTCGTTGGCGGAATCGGTTTCGTGTCGATTTTCTTTGTGCATAACCAATATGTGCTGTTGCTCAGTTATGCCTTGGTAGGTACGGCTTGGGCAGCGATGTTGGCGTTGCCGTTCACTATTTTCACCAACGCCATTATGGGTAGCAAGCGTATGGGGACCTTGCTGGGCTTGTTCAACTGCACGATTTGTCTTCCGCAGATTGTGGCAGCCTTGTTGGGAGGCGTGTTGCTGAAGAATATATGCGCCGGTTCGCAGGCGGGCATGCTTGTGGTGGCAGGCGTATTGCTGTTCCTCGGGGCTGTTTCTGTACTCTTTATTAAGGAGAGAAAATAGAATTGTATGGATAAAAAGACAAAAATGCTCTGCTTGCGTGAGTAGGCAGGGTGTTTTTTGTGAAGATGATACGTAATAATTGGTAGTTTGTCGTTGAATCGTCGTATTCTTCATCTTGCCCTGCCGAGTATCTTGGCGAATATCACCATTCCGTTGGTCGGATTGGTGGATACGGCTATCGTGGGGCATATCTCTGACGCGAGTGCCATTGGCGGAATTGCTATCGGCACAATGCTTTTCGACCTTCTTTATTGGAATTTCGGTTTCTTGCGTGTCGGTACTTCCGGACTGACGGCACAGGCTTTCGGACGCAAAGATTCCGCCGAATGTGCGCGCCTTTTTGTGCAGAGTATCGGTATTTCGGCACTGGGCGCGTTGTTCGTTTGGGCGATTCAATGGCTGTTCGTTATGGCGGTTCTGGCATGTGTGCCTTGTTCGCCGGAGGTGGCTGAGTTCGCCCGCGAGTATTTCTTTGTCCGTATATGGGCAGCCCCTGCTACCCTCAGTCTGATGGCGTTCAAGGGCTGGTTTATCGGTATGCAAGACACGGTAAGCCCGATGGCTACTGACATTCTTGTCAATGTGGTGAATATCGTTGCCAGTTATTATCTTGCCGTATATACGCCTCTTGGCGCGATAGGCGTGGCGCATGGTACGCTCTTGGCGCAGTATTCGGGATTGTTGCTTTCTATAATCATCGTTGCCACCAAATATCGCAAGGTTTTTCGGAATACACAAGTGTGGGCTATCCTGACCGATTTCCGTTCTATGCGCCGGCTTCTGGTGCTAAACGGCAATCTGTTTGTGCGTTCATTGTGTTTTATGGTGGTCTATGTGGGCTTCACGGCATTGGCTTCCCGCTATGGCGATACCGAATTGGCGGTCTCGGCGATAATGATGAAACTCTTTATGCTGTTCTCCTATTTTATTGATGGTTTCGCGTATGCGGGAGAGGCGTTGGTCGGACGGTTTATCGGCGAAAAGCAGATGAATTTGGTCAAAAACGCCATTCGCATACTCTTCATCTGGGCTATGGGCATTGGCGGAGTGTTTTCCGTGTTGTATGCCGTGGCGGGCGAACCGTGTATCCGCTTGCTAACTAACGACTTGTCTGTTATTGATGGCGCGGCACCGTATATGGGGTGGCTGATAGCAATGCCGATTGTTTCAGCACTGGCATTTTTGTGGGATGGCATTTTTGTTGGGGCTACGGCAGGCAAAGAGATCCGCAATGGTATGATTTTTGCTGCACTAGCGTTTGTATTCGGCTACGGACTTACTTATCAATGGTGCGGTGTGCAAGCCCTATATATAGGCTATTTTTCCCACCTTGTGGCACGAATGGTGTATATGACATTCAAATGGAAAAGTATCTATGATAGAGAAGTTGGAAAATCGCAAATGGAAGGTACTCAAAACTGAGAAACTGCTCAGCAAAGGTATCTGGCTCAATGTGCGTCAGGATACGGTCGAACTGCCAAACGGCGCAGTCCTGCCTACCTATTTTGTGATGGAGTTTCCGTGTTGGATAAATGTGATTGCTATCACCAAGGACGGACAGATGGTTATGGAGGACCAATATCGTCATGGATTGGGTGAGACGCGCTACGAGTTGGTGGCAGGAGTTATCGACCCGGGCGAGACACCTCTGGAGGCTGCCAAGCGCGAACTGAGCGAAGAGACGGGATACGAAGGCGGCGAATGGCAGCAGTTTATGGTCTTGTCGCCTAACCCGGGCAACCACAACAACCTCTCTTATACGTTTCTTGCCACAGGGGTGGAGAAAGTGCGGGAACAACACCAGGAGAAAACAGAGGACATTCATGTACATATTATGACCCAAGCCGATGTGCGCCAACTTTTGGAGCAAGGCGAAATCATTCAGGCCCTCCACGCCGCACCGCTTTGGAAATACTTTGCTACACAAAAATGATGTAAGTGTGAAAAATCGTTATCTATACATAGTATTGGTAGTGGCCGTTGGGGCGATTCTGCGCTTCAATGGATACCCGTCGTATGCGGTGGAGACCATCGCACCGGATTGGGCTACTATCTCCTCGGAGCAAGAGCAGACTCTCTCCGCCACAGACTATGTATCCGATTTTGCATTGTCCGGCTATTCGCCTGCATTGGCGAACAATGCTTTCGCGCGTCGCTATGAGACACATTCGCAGACTGTGCAAAACGATTTTTCCAATGCACGCACTCCTAATTTTGCCCTTTTCATAGCCGAAGAATCGGCTGTTTCACATCGTCTGAATACCGATATATCCTATGCGGAGACTCTGGTTGTCGGTCTGCCGACCGAGGATATATCTTTTCCGTTTAATACTTTCTGGTAATTGTTTGCTTTGTAGTGTGTTCATACTGCTGACGAGAGTATGAATTCGTATAGGAGCGATGCGTTTAGCATTGTTCTCGCTATTGTCAATCCGGCAATAATTTACAAACTCACAAACTTACAAATTACCTATATTATGGATACTTCAATTATTATCCTGACATTGGTCTTTTTGGCAATGTTCATTGTTCCTTTTTGTGTGATTGGTCTGATGAATCGCCACAAAGAGAACGAACACAATCAGGAAAATGCTAAGACAGAGTCGGTGGAAACCGATAAGTTAGGCAAATAAGATAAAAATAATTAACAATAGATGGGTAAGGCTGCCGAAAAAGGCAGCCTTATTTTGTTATAGGATAGTTATAGGATGCTTATAGGATAGTTAGAATCTATGGTATGATAAAATATTACCATTGTTAATTTTGTTTTACTATTTTATATCTTTGGCATCCCAAACTATTGTTTGATAAAGCGAATTACGTGGGTATTGATTTGCAGTAGATATGTACCTGCTCCCAGAGATTCTACCGATAGCGTATTGGAACCTTCAAAGAGCGAAACGGCTTGTAGAAGTTGTCCGTTTGTCGTATAAATACGTGCTGTGGTATTATGCTCTATACCATTGATAGTCAGAGCGTTTGTTGTCGGATTCGGATAAACGAAAAGTTCAGTTTCCGGTACGGCATCTATATTAGATATGGACTTTTGAGTAACGCGGATATGCTGTAATTTCCCCTTTGCTTCCGCTCCTAACCGCATTCCATCAAGCGAGACAAGAAAGACAGAATCAGGAGAAAATTCCAATCTACCAATGGCAGTCAAATCTGTTTTAATCTCTTTTCCAGAGGGGTAGAGCAACACGATTTCTTGTGCAGCATACCCATACAATGGTAGCAAAAGCCAAATAAATATAAACCACTTTTTCATAACGTATAATTTAGTGTGTTCAGAGGAGTGATTTTACAAATTCTTCTTTGTTGAAGGCCTGCAGGTCTTCGGCTTTTTCGCCCAAACCGATATAGCGCACAGGTATCTTAAATTGGTCGCTGATACCTATCACTACGCCACCTTTGGCTGTACCGTCCAATTTGGTGATTGCCAACGAACTGACCTGTGTCGCTGCCGTGAATTGTCGGGCTTGTTCAAAGGCATTTTGCCCCGTACTGCCGTCCAAGACGAGCATTACATCATGCGGTGCATCGGGTACTACCTTCTGCATCACGTTCTTAATCTTGGTCAATTCGTTCATCAGGTTCACTTTGTTGTGCAGACGTCCGGCGGTGTCTATCAGTACCACATCTGCGTCATTGGCTTTTGCACTGGCAAGGGTGTCGTATGCCACACTCGCGGGGTCGGACCCCTGCTGTTGTTTCACCACGGGCACACCTATTCGCTCCCCCCAGATACAAAGTTGCTCTACGGCTGCTGCACGGAATGTGTCCGCCGCACCGAGATATACTTTTTTGCCGGCTTTCTTATATTGATAAGCCAATTTCCCTATGGTAGTGGTTTTGCCCACGCCATTCACACCCACCACCATGATGACATAAGGTTTGTGGGGCAGGGGAGCGTCAAAGTCGAACACATCGCCCGTGTTGTTCTCTGCCAACAAGGCAGCAATTTCTTCTACCAGAATACGATTGAGTTCCTGAGTTCCGAGATATTTGTCTCGTTTCACACGCGCTTGTATGCGTTCTATGATACGCAGGGTGGTCTCCACGCCCACATCGGATGTGATGAGTGCCTCTTCCAAGTTGTCGAGTACATCATCGTCCACGGTACTCTTGCCGGCAATAGCATGCCCGATTTTGCTCAGTACCGACTCTTTGGACTTCTCCAATCCTTTGTCCAAAGTCTCTTTTTTCTCTTTCCCGAATAATCCGAAAAATGCCATATTTGCTTTGTTTATCGAATAATTGCTTTTTTGATGGTTTCGATGATGTATGCCACGTCCTCATCGCTGACCATAGGACCCGATGGCAGGCACATTCCTACCTTGAACAACGCCTCACTCACACCATTTACATAAGCAGGGGCGTTTTGATAAACCGGTTGTTTGTGCATCGGTTTCCACAAAGGGCGCGACTCAATACCCGCTTTGTCAAGATACATACGCAAAGCCTCTACATTGTCGTTGGGTTCGCAGTCGGTACGTAGTGCCCCGGCCTGGTGTGTTACGCCTGCAGCACCGCCCACTGCACCTTGTATGGCAGTTTCATAAGCGTGCTCCTGCCCTTTAATCCGCAATGCGGGGTCAAGCAGAATGGTGCACAGCCAATAGTTGCTATCGTACTCTTTGGCAGGGTTCTTGTGGAAAGTAATACCCTCTATCTCAGCAAAAGCCTGTTCGTACAAGTCGGCGATATGCTGATGGTGGCGGATATGTTCGTCCGCTACGGTCATTTGTCCGCGACCGATACCGGCGCAGATATTCGACAGACGGTAGTTGTAGCCGATGGCTTCGTGCTGATAGTAGGGATATGCCTCGCGTGCCTGTGTGGCATACCACATCACTTTTTGCTTGGCAGCCTCGTCAGGACAAATCAAAGCACCGCCTCCCGAAGTGGTAATCATCTTGTTGCCATTGAACGACAATACACCATATTGACCAAACGTCCCTAACACTTGTCCGTCGTAGCGGCTCCCGAAACCCTCGGCAGCGTCCTCAATTACGGGTATTCCGTATTTGTCGGCGATTGCCATAATCTCGCGAATACGATAGGGCATACCATACAATGCCACCGGAATAATGGCTTTGGGGTATTTGCCGGTTTTGGCTTTGCGGTCCAGAATAGCCTTTTCCAGTAGTTCGGGGTCCATATTCCACGAGTCTTTCTCCGAGTCGATGAACACGGGAGTAGCCCCAAGATACTTGACAGGATGACTGCTGGCGCAGAACGTGAACGACTGCACACACACTTCATCCCCCGCTTGCACCCCGCACGCAATCAATGCCAGATGTACAGCCGCTGTACCTGCAGAGAGTGCCACAACCTGTTTGTCTTGCAATGATTTCGTAATGTCGCTTTGCCCTTTCGCAATGCTACCTTGCTTTTTTGCAATGTCGCTTTGCCCTTTTGCCATGCTACTTTCCCCTTGTGGCACAGAGCATACAAACTGTTTGAGGTCATCCTCGAACCCATTAACATTGGGTCCCAATGGCACCACCCAATTGGTATCAAAAGCCTCTTGTATGTACTTTTGTTCGTTCCCGCTCATGTGCGCGAGACACAGATATATTCGTTTGTTCATAGTTGGATATTGTATGTAATTGATATTATCCTAAAAACATAGTTGCATTCACTGCTTGAACGTTAGCTGCAAATTGATGTGTTTCTGTATCGTTGGACAGAACAAAGCCTTGCAGGAGCGGTTTATCCAATATGGTGTCTAAATTCATCAAATGTCGGGCGTCTGTCATACCGACATGTTCTGTCATCTTGATTTCAAAAGCATAGTAACCATTTTGGGTTTCAACCAACAAGTCAATCTCTTTTCCGTCTTGTGTTCGCAGGTGGTAGAAAGACACATTTGCAGAGATATTCTTCGCTTGTTTATATAGTTCCGATATGATAAGGCTCTCAAACTCTGCTCCCGTCATTCCTCCGCGCTTTTGCAATACTGCTTGCAGTACACCATAGTCCATAAAGTGTATTTTGGGAGCTTTTACAAGGCGTTTGGTAGTATTACGTTCCCATGCGGGGAGTATCAGCACTTGATAACTTAGACGCAGATACTCTAGATAACGTTGTATCGTTTTTGAGGTGATGCCTAAATCTCGTGCAAAGTTTGAAGCATTCAGTACACATCCAGTGTATAGGGCTGTAGCACGCTGTAACTTAATAAACGGATTCAAATCCCTAAACGAAGCAAGATCGCGTATATCGCGTTCTAAATAGGTATGTACATAATTGGTAAGCCACAGATATTTGTCCTCATCAGATGTGTTTTCCGCCACCAAAGCGGGATAGCCTCCATATCGTACATAGTGTTGCCATGCGGCTTGCTTTTGTGCCATTCGTTCATCCAACAAGAAAGAAGGGTACAATGATAATTCTTCTTTTGGCGCAGTGAGCAGTATTTGCCATTCTGATTGGGTTACCTCGTCATCCCAACTATTAGTTTCCAATTCTGGAAGAGTCAAAGGGTATAACTCATATATTACACAACGTCCGGCTAAAGATTCCCGAACTTTCTCCAAAAGTAGCAACTGGCTTGAACCCAATAATATATATCGCACATCATCGTATGTATCGTATACAGCCTTGATACTTTCCACTAATTGTGGCTCTTTCTGCACTTCATCCAATGTTGCCTTCGGATAAAGTTTTTTCCATTGTTGTGCGGTTAGGGTAAGGTACGATTTGCGTTTGACGGGATCTTCTATATTCAGATATGTGTAATCGGATAACACCTGTTTTACCAAAGTGGTTTTTCCAACTTGGCGTGCACCTGTGAATACCAATATACGTCCGTATTGTTTATCCTTCAGTGATAAAACTTTATCCTCTATTTGTCGGCGTTTTCCTGTCCTCATTTCCCAAACTGATTTTTATACGAAATACTACACACTTGCAACCGTCCGCAAAGTTACGCCTTTTATTTGAAATATACAATTATTATGTAGTGATATTCCAAATTTTACGTCAATATTTGAAATTGTATTCCAAATTTTACGCCATTATTTGGAAATGTATTCCGAAATTCACGTTTAAGTTACATATTTTATCTGAAACTTCTTCGTATTCTTTCCATTTGTAGGACACAATAGACATTATAGAAGAAAGAGTTTGATTTGCCTAATAATTTTACCACCACAGTGAAATGATATAAAAGATTGACTATGAAATGCATTTTTGAAGAATACACAATGTTCAATTTGCAATAGGCATATCGAAAGTTCAGAACTCTAACTAAATAGTCTTGATATTGTGTTCGGTGCTTTATATTCCGCTCCCCGTCGCAGATGTAATTTAAATGCTGTTCCTTTAGATAATACTCTGACAGACGAAAAACTATAGCGGCATTTGCCTCTGTATTTAGTTTTTTTGTTGGAACCTTTACTTGTTCTAAATTGATAAATCCATCTTGTTTATAGCACACAGCATAACCGATAACTTTACCCGTTTCTTTTTCACAACATAACCATATATCTTGTTGTTTAGGTATATCGGATAACCACCTTTTATAATCTTCAATGCGGAGTATTGGTCGGTATGCTGCAGGATAATCTGCAAAAGCCTGTTCTGCAACTTGATAAATATCTTCTGTATAGTTTTCAATTGCATCGTGTGAGAGGCGCACAACATTGCAATTCTTCAGTCCTTTGTTAATACGATAGCGTTGTTTGGCAGAGAATTCACTTAATGGAGTAAAGGTATCTTTGATGCAGTACCACCATTCGGTAGGAGTTTTGCAATCCCAATTGCTTGTCCAACGAGCAAACATAGCACCGCTTTCATTCAAGGCTTCAAGGGCTTCTTTTTCTGTCGGTATTTCTTTTGTAGGATTACCGTTCCAAAGCAATGCACCTTGATATTGTCTCCAACGTTTATCCATAATAATTCTTGATTTGGCTATATTATTTCTCCTGCGTAGTGCATATTTTTACCAAGCACGGTACAAAATATCATCTGTATATCTTTACAAAATGAATAGTGCTCAAGGTAGTATTTGTTCAATCGTACTTTGTCCGGAAATATGACTTTATCATTGTATGCTATTGGATCTTTTTGTTGTGATAGTAAATACTCCTCATTGCGGTATTTTAAACTGGCAGGACCGGTAATGCCAGGGCGCAAGTGCAAAATCGTTCTATCTTCACCTGTCAGACAATCAGCATATCCAGGGACATCGGGACGCGGACCGACAAAACTCATATCACCTATCAGTACGTTCCATAGTTCGGGTAATTCATCTATCTTGTACTTGCGCAACGTGGCTCCCAATGGAGTTATACGACTTTCTCCTGCTACGGAAACGGATGATTGGTCTGTCCCAACACGCATTGTGCGGAACTTATATATTGTGAACAAACGCTCGTCTTTACCTACGCGCTTTTGCGTATATAATGTAGGTCCATCAGGCATTTTTAAACGTACAAGTACTGCCACCATCAATAGCAATGGCATTGCTACCATCAGCCCTAACAGAGCAAAAAATCTGTCGAAGATGTATTTGAGAATCATAGACTTATTTTCTAAATAACTTTTGAAATACAAAGCCTCGAACTCGATTGGTCATTAGAACTTGCACTACAAAGCGTCCGAGTACATTGTAACAATAGCGTGGAAAAGATATCATCTTATGTCGCAGCATATAGCGTTGGATACCTTTTTCGCTCTTAAAATACTTCCACCCCCCACGGCGTTGATACATTTCTTTTCCTACGCGTACATACGCCAATGTATCATCAATGTTAGCAAATATGCAACCTGCCAATGCCATACGTATCCACAGGTAGTAGTCTTCTTCGCAGTACCAATTTTGAAACCCGCCAACTGACAAAATAGACTTCTTTTTAGCCAATATAGTTTGCATATTCATCGGACAACGTGATTGCATATAGCGAAGAATATCTATATGACTCAAAGGTACAATGCGTTTCCCTACTATATGGGAAATACTATCAATAAATTCTTCTATCTGTCCACCGACTATATCTACATCTGTGTGTGATTGCAGGTACTGCAATTGTTTTTCCATTCTGTTAGGAAGAGCAATATCATCGCTATCCATAATGGCCATCCAGTCATTATGTGCGTTGTCTATACTTGCTTGCCGTGCTGCAGCATGTCCTCTATTTTCTGCGAAACGTACAATATGGATAGCATCAAACTCTTGTGAAAAAGTGACGATGGTTTGTTCTAAGGCTTCATTGATAGGTCCGTCAATCACTAATATAATCTCATTAGGAGTGACTGTTTGTCGTGCCATACTGCGCAATGCTGTCATAAAATTGGCGGCATTGTCGTTCTTGTACACTGACATACAAACAGAATATGGCGAATATGGCTGTTGCATATATTTTGCAAATAGATATGATTACGGTTACTTTTGTTCAGCGTGTTGTATGGATAATAAACGTTTCTTCGCTTCTCGGGGGGGACAATTCCAATATTGTGATGCTTGTAGTCGCCTTATTGTCCGTTCGTCAAAACGGTATTTGAGAATTTTAGCAGGACTGCCAACGACAATTGCGTAGGGCGGAACATCTTTGTTTACAAATGAATTGGCCCCGATGACGGCTCCGTCTCCAATGGTAATCCCCTGCTTGATAATGCTATCGGCACCAATCCACACGTCGTGTCCGATATGCGTGGTGCGTCCTGCTATATTTTGATTAGTCAGATGACAAGAGGTGGATAAATCCCAATAAGCATGCTCCATACCTCCTATTTGTACCCCTGAAGCAATAGAAGAATAGGCTCCTATACAGACGTTATTGAGAACACAATGTAAACCGATATAGGCATAATCTTCCACCTCGCAACCTCGCATAAACACATCTTCTGCAATATGCAATTTGTTGCTTATTTTATTATGTCTTAATTTCCAAAAAGGTTGTCTTAAATAGTTAGCAAGCCGTATAATAATCAGTCTAAGCATAGTTATTCAAAATTTTAGTTCTATACAAGAATGTTTTTCTCGTTTGTTAATAGGTGGTAACTGCATATAGTTGCCATATAGTTTGCGGAGGTATGCATCATAATTATGTGGCAGAGGTGCCTGTATGTCTGCAAATACGTGTTCTACGGCAGGCAAAAAGTCCTCTCGCGGATGTATCTCGCCGAAATAATGTCCTCTTCCCGTTGGAATTGTTACATCTTTAGTCTCTCGTTTCGCATATTTGGCAGCCAAACGGTCACAAAAAGCATACAGACGTGAGTAATCAAATATCCATGAACTCACATGACCAATGTGTAATCGTTTATTAATTTTTTTACGCCCCTCTTTGGAAGCACGTAATACTTGTGTTGCATAGCAATTGCGTCCTTTATATAGGCATATACATAATGCAATATATTGCAATAGGTTTAGCCAAAAGCCGTGCCATAAACGCAACAAACGATTATCCGGTATATTCTCTATTGGGAACACATCAATGGCTATCTCGTGTTGTGCATCAGGTTGATCATATATAGTTGTAAAAATAGTCCCTCGTTTACCCAATTTGATAAATGGTGTGTTGGTATGGTCGGAGATATTCGGCCCCGTACAGGTATATTTATCACCATATTCTTGGCGCATCACTTCCGGTAAGCGATCATAGTTGGCACGCATCATCATCACATCGAGATCGTCATCCCATGGAATAAAACCATTGTGCCGTACAGCCCCCAAACAACTACCCCCGCCGAGCATTACGGTCAGTCCGTGTTTTTGGCAGGCATAGAGCACATCTTTGTATATCTCAAGCAATGTTTGTTTCAGTTGTTCCGATTCGCTTTCCGTCAGTTCACGCACAGGCAGCGAGGAATGTAATATAAGTTCGGCTAAATTCATTTTAATCCGTTTATTGCTTTCTTAAAAGCCATTTGTATATCATTCTGTGGTTTCCACCCTAATTCTTGTAGTTTGTTGCTAAGCAATTTAATTTTCATTTCCGGGTTATATCCTAATTGAGTGGTATCAGTACTCAAATCAAATACCACTTTGGTTTTTCCGTTTGACAGATTTTCTACAATTTTTGCCATTTCTGCTATAGAGCAAGTTGTGTATTCGTTAGCCACATTGTAGGCTTCTCCGGGTACACCCTTTATACACAAGAGAAGTAGAGCCGTTACAGCGTCAGTCAGATAACAATAATTGCGCACGGTTGCTCCCTTTGTTCGTAAGACGATGTCTTGTCCCGAGACAGCCGCACGAACAAACTGTGCATATACACGGTTATCTGTCGGTTCAAATCCTGCACCAAATGTTTGTGCCAAGCGTGCTATTACAATTGGTACACCATATTCCGAGAAATATGAGCGACATATGCACTCTGCCATACGTTTTCCTTCAGAATATGAACTGCGTACGTTTGTCCAATCAATTCGTCCGTTACTTTCTTCTGTAACCTCAAATGTATCCGGAACGCCATATACTTCCAAAGACGAAGTATATATCATCTTTTTGACACTTTTTTGATGTGCGAAGGATAAAACATTTAGTGTGCCGGTAAGAGCCGTTTTTATGGTCTCAACCGGTTTGCAGACAAAATCTTGTGAGGTGGTTGTGCTGGCGCAATGTATGATATAGTCGATAGGCTTATCATATACAATGGGTGTGCATATATCGCCCACAACCCATTCGATGTTTTTGTCTATATATTCCACCAATTTGTGCTGTGCTTTCTCTTGATTGCGTATGTTGGCTACGATGTGTATGGCGGCATTGTTGTGGTGATTATAGGTTTGTAGTACCTTTATAATCATCGTACCAATCATCCCGGTAGCACCAGTGATAAAAATTGTCTTTCCTGCCATTTCTTCGAGAAACGGACAATTGACTAATGTATCTTTTATATCGGCGACTATTTGTTTGTTTTCCATATCAAAGTCCAAATATCTGTTGATTTTCATGTACATCGCATAGTGCGCGGAATGTATAAAAATCAGCAGGAGTGGTTATCTTGATGTTGTCGTAATTGCCTTCTACCGTGTACAAACTATGTCCATATTGTTTCATTAGCGAAGCCGAATCTATGGTATTAGTATTGCCTTCTTGTTGTGCCTGTCTATGTGTAGCAAGTAATTCACCTTGAATAAAACATTGTGGCGCTTTAGCATGGAAACATTTGCTGCGATCCGTAATAGTCTGTATTTGTCCATTCTCTATGGTCACGATTGTTTCTATTGCCGGGACCACTGTTATGGCAGAACCATATCGATGTACACTCTCAATGCAATCGGATATAAGGCGTTCACTAACAAAAGGACGTACTCCGTCATGGATTAATACTATAGAATCTTCAGGGCAATGTTTTTCCAATTCTGCCAAACCATTGTATATGGATTGTTGTCCGGTTTTTCCACCCTCGACTATCCAATGTACTTTGGTTAGGTTGTATTTCTCTACCAATTGATGCATATAGTCTATCCAATCGGCTTTGCATGCCACTACGATATTGTCTATCTCTTTGTGGTTTTGAAAATTCTCAAGAGTATAGACGATTATTTCTTTCCCATACAGTTGCAAAAACTGCTTGGGACGGCTTGTGGTATTCATTCTGTTTCCGCTTCCGCCAGCGAATATAACGACGTTATTCATAAATTCATCTCTTTACGTGCATCTTTCAGTGCCTCCAAATAGGCACGTTGCCATTTGCGGTCAGGCTCCATATAGTTACCCTCACCCCATTCATTCCACGATTTGATAAAAACCATTTTGTTTTGTTTGTTCTCAATATATGAGAGAACATCTTTTACATGTTTTTTGAATAGTTGAGGGGTGGAGTGTATCCATAAATCGGTATTCCGCCCTCTACGTGGGGACGGATCCCAATTGGGCATAATTGTTGGAATAATATGCTCATCCAATGTTTCTTCTGCAGTCAAGTCCTTAATAATATCCTTATATTCTGCTATATACGGATACTTAAATATATATCGCAATCCTGCTTCGATATATCGTTTCACTTGATTGTGGTTGTGACGAATAGCATACATCCTATTAGAGATAACAAGTGAAAATCCTAAATCAAATATCTTTTTTAATTCAATTTTTGATTCTACTGTATATGCTATGAATTGCACTCCGTTGAAACCATTCTCAATGGCAAGTGCATTCCAAACTTGCATCATTTTCTGCATATTTTTAACATGGAGGGGCTTGTAAATAGCAAATAGGGGTCTGTTGTTGTCGTCAATAATGTACCGGGCATCTTGGAAATAGGGTAATACCTCGTAAAAATAGGTATGCATATCCTGCTCATCACCATACTCTTGTTTGGCTAATATACGCGAGGTGTAGGAATCTTTTGTGTTCCAATCCTTTGCTTCCCAATTATGGTTCGCCCAGCAAAGCATAAAAGGAAAGTCGGGCTTGCCCGATGCCAACACTTCTTTTAACGGTCTGTCCATGAGGTTTTTCCCTTTACCCAAGCGATAGTAATAATAGCAGAAACCATCCACCCCGTATTCACGCGCTAAGCGTGCCTGCTCTTCGCGAGTTTCTTCCAAACGTAGATCATAGAAACCGAGTTCTCCCGGCAGTTTGGGCTGTTCATGTCCAGGAAACAAACTGCGTGCTCGTGCCACACTAATCCACTCAGTATATCCTTTTCCCCACCATTCATCATTTTCTTTGAACGGGTGAAACTGGGGCAAATAAAATGCTATAATTTGTGCTTTTTGCATAACTTGTAATATAGATTCTTTATGTGGTATTTTCTTCGCAAAGATACTGCTTTTTTAGCAGATATCCAAATTTTGCGATTCTTTGTTTCTTTTTCCTACTTTGAGCATAGAGTCCTACGCCGATGTAGTCTTTTCTCTTATGAATAGATATGTGAATATGATATGTTATTCTAAGAAATTAAGAATGGTAGGTAGTTCTCCGGTGTGATAATGTCTGTATGGGTGGGATTGTAGGTCTTGAGGAACTGATTGGGAAACGGACTATTCTGCTTTTTTGAGTTCCATTTCATTTCAAATAGGTGCAACTCACCATTGCTCTCCTCAATGTAGTCTATCTCTTGTTTGTCTGCAGTACGCCAAAAATAGGTGTTTACGGCGCGGTCTGCATAGTGATTGTGTTTCATACGCTCTACAATGAAGAAATTTTCCCATAGTGCTCCCGTATCCGTACGCATTTCAAGCGGTGCAAAATTGCTTAATATAGCATTGCGAATACCTAAATCGTAGAAATAGATTTTTTTTCCTTTGGTCAGCTCGGTTCTGAGATTACGGCTATAACTATTGAGACGAAATATAATAAAACATTTTTCTAAAATATCAATGTATTTCTCTACTGTTTTATTATCAATACCTATGGTTTTACTCAGTTCATTGTAACTGACTTCGCTACCAATTTGCAAAGCCAAAGCAGTCAGTAGTTTTTGTAACACTGCTGATTTACGTAGTCCTTCTAATTCTAAAATATCTTTGTAAAGATAACTCTCGGCTAATTCGCGCAACGTTTTTTGGGGTGGCAATGTTCCATATAGAACCTCAGGATAACTGCCGTATATTAAGCGTAGGGATAGTTTCTCTCTTACAGTAATCAGCCCTTCTGCGCGATAAATTTCTTCAGTGGAGATTGGGTACAAAAAGTATTCTATCTTACGTCCTGTCAGCGGTTCGTTGATGCGGTCGTGCAATCCGAGAGAGGACGAACCGGTAACCAATAGTTGTATATTGGGGATATTGTCTGTGATAAGTTTGAGTGTCAAACCTATATTTTCCACACGCTGCGCCTCATCAATAACGAGGGTTTGATTGTCCGCAATCAACATCTTTAAATCGGCGAGTGACGGATTGGTTAGTATATCACGTATGCTCGTTTGGTCACAGTTGAGCCACAAGGGTGGAGTTTGGAGTGTATCGGCTATCTGGTGAAAAAGAGTGGATTTGCCTACTTGTCGTGCTCCAACCAACAAGATGGCTTTCCCTTTGCCAATATAGTCTGCAATGATGGGTTGTAGTGTTCGTTGAATCATACTTTCCTCTATTTTACGCTGCAAAGATAGTGAAAAGAAATGATTATTCCAAATTTATTGCCATATTTTTGGATTATATTCCAAATTTATTGCCATATTTTTGGATTTTGTCATGTTTTTCTTAAAAATTGAGGCAATATCTTCTCACCTCCGCTCCCCAAAATTATACCAGTGAATTCCTTTCTTTTATCACTTTAGCAGGGCAGCCGGCGACAATGGAATAGGCTGGGACATCGTGTGTTACCACGCTATTGGCAGCAATAATAGCCCCATCGCCTACGTGTACTCCTGGCATTATGCTGGCTTTTTCGCCAATCCATACATTATTGCCAATAATTACTGCACCTCTGGAATAGAGCGGGCGATTATGTGGACGAATATCCAATTCATCGAGGCAACTACAACCATGTGAGTTGTCTGTGATGAGAACGTATGGACCAGTAAGGAGATTGTCGCCGATGATTATTTTGTTGATAGCGGTAATGTGTGCTCCTTTACGGATAGTACATCCATTACCAATGCGTATTTCGGGTGTAAATGTCTGTCCTTTGTAGTGGTCCCATGCAGTCAGTTCTACATCATTTCCTATGGTGCAATACTCGCCAATTGATATGTATTCCCCGCCACGTAAGTCGGTAAGCGGTGGACAAATAGTAGTGCCTTTTCCTATGGCGTGCAGGAAACGACTATAATATCCCGTATAGAGAAAACGATAGATGTTCAGTATGGTCTGCTTTATACATCGTGGGCAGATGTATGCCCACAAGCGCCCTATATAGATAATCAGTTGTTTCATTGCTGTAAAATATCTCTATAAAAATGCATTATTTGCCGTGCGTTTTGCTCCGCGGTGTAGAAGTGTGATACTGTGGTATAAGCACGTTCTATTATTGGAGTATATTGTTCTATAGAAACGGCAGATACAGCAACAAGATGTTGTGTAAGCTCCTCTTCTGTATTGTAGCGTAGTGCAATCTCATAACCTGTCAGTCGCAAACCATTGTCTAATTGTTCCTTTGTACCGGCTGTATTATGGGCTATGACGAGTGTCTTGTTATACATAGCTTCCGACATTACGCGTCCAAAGCCTTCGTTGATAGAAGGAATGATTATGGCTGTAGCACGTTGTTCCCAATCATTAATGTTTTTCCGTTCACCTAAAAAACAAACATGCTTCTCTATATGTTGTTCTTTTACAAGGTTTTGTAGTTGTGTCATATAGTCGTTGTGACATACAGCCCCTGCTATATATAGCGGTAAAATGTGTTGTGTTTGCTTGGTATAGGTAACATAAGCTCGTAGTAGTTCGTACACACCTTTGGCAGGTTCTATATGTCCTGCAAAAAGGAAAAAAGGTTCTGTGCGTACATTTTGTAAAATAGGTGTATGAGGGAGTATTCCATTGTAAATTACTCTTGACATTGGATTATGTTCCAAACCGCAGTGGCTCTGTATGTCACGTGTGATACAAATAGTATAAGAATGAACATAACGGCGTAGTTGATAAGCATGAGTAGGGTAGTGATAAAGGTGAAAATCAAGATCTCCATACTCTCGAATATGCCATACATGGGGGATGCGTAGGTGCTGTGCTGCACGATAGCCGATGTCTATTACGCTGACATTTGTGTGAATGATGTCGGGGTGTATTTGCTTGCAAAGTTGTTCTACTTGGCGAGTTGCTTGGTGATTCACGATAAGACGCCCACATAGACGTGGTAACCATAGTAAAAAATCTTTAACATCATTACAAGGCGGATATACTGCCATACGATAAGTATATGCTCTTACAGATACGCCTTGTGCTTTTAATTCCTGATACAAACCTTCCGTATTGGGTAGGACTACAAAGGCCTCTACTCCTAGCATACGCAACCTGTCAAGCATAACCATAAAGGATTTGCTTGCTCCACCGTGTATAGATGTAGAGGAAAGTACATATATAACCCTTATAGCCATGTCCGCCGTGTTCGTTTTTCTATTTTTCTGCTATGAATAATTTGCTTTGTTTTTGCTAATAGACATAACACATTGAATAAATATGCTCCAATGACATATTCACCATGAATCAGATTATATGTGTAGCATCGGTACAAGACGGCAAATTGCGCACGCGCACGTTGCTGCATATTAAGATTAATATTTGTGGCGTTGAGTAGTAATTGACGGTATAAGATATGTTTCCGATATGCTTTTATATTCCCTTGAATTTTACGATCATGATAGACATGTGCAGTTGGCACCAAAAGTGTACTAATATGATGAAAACAAAGGCGTTGATAGTAATTATTGTCTTCACCATATTGCGTAAATAATGGATTAAAACCGCCAATCTGTTGTATTATAGATATAGGGAGTAGCCAACAAGCAGCACAAACTTCTCCTATTTTATAGTACGGTGCGAGTTCCCTCCTAGTAACTAAATCATCAATTACTATATGGTTGTGAAGTAATGTGTTTTGACGGAAATTGTGATCAATATGTTTTCCATCGCCATTCAGGTGAATAGGAGAAAGCAGTGATTTTCCGTCGCTTTGTGCTAGCATCTGTTCTATAGCAGTTGGTGCAATGGCGGCATCTTGGTTGAGCAATAGCACATAATCCGCATTGTGTGACAATGCATAGCGCAATCCTACGTTGTTTGCTTGTCCGAAACCGAGGTTTTTGTCTTGTGGAAACAAAATAGCTTCCGGATATTGAGAACGGATATAGGATAGGGTATCATCAGTAGAACAGTTATCAATAACGATAGGAATGGTCTCTACGGATGACTTGCGCAGACTCCCTAAACAGAAATCCACCCAATGTTGTCCATTGTAGGTAACGATGATGGCGTATATAATCATTATTTGAACCTGACTTTATAATGAAATAATGCGCTGATAATCAGTATTAATAATACAGAACTCGTTGTATAGTGTCCGATAAAAGGCCATGCAAACAATCCGTAATTGTAAAAGTTGATGAATATGGACAAAATAAACAACTGATAAAATTCTACGGTGTGCCATTTGTTTTTGACGACTATTCCGGTCATAATAATACACAGCATACAAATAATGTAGCCGATCCAACCAAAATCAAGATATACTTCTCCACCAAAGGTATCAAAGTTATGAACAATGATATTTAGTGAGGATTCTATATTCTCATAGTGATCCGTGAGGCGGAAAGAGTGGTGGTGCACTAATTTGTTGAAAAGGGGGAATATGCGTTCGGAGGAATGGGGCGCGTCCCCGCCGTATGAAACGGCAGCACAAAAATTATTGATATGTTGGCCGGCATAACCCACCAAAGAACCCATCGCATTTTTTCCACCATCGTCAAATCGAGAGAATGTAATAGCTAATAGCAGAAACAAAATGACACCCGCAATACAGCCGAAGGCTATCACAATGCGTTTCTTTATGGTTTTATCGATATATGGGTGAAAATAAGAATAGATTAGGTAAAAATGAAAACACCAATATATAATGGCTGATCGTCCCGCTATTTGGATAGAGCAAACAATACCGATTGTAGAGATTAGAAACATAATAACTCCCAATCTTCTTTTTTGTGTATTAAAAGTGAAGATATACATTGCCAATAGCAATGAAAGCACTTGAAAACAAGGAGAAACCAACAATGCCGGCAATACTTTCCAATAGTTTCTGCTACCATCGTCAAACGGATTGTGCATTTCGTCATAATAGTCGTTTCTCACTGCCAGAAAATCACCAGTAGAGATTACCTCTGCAATATCCCTAAGAATAGCCAGTACGGCTATACAGGCGGATACGATCAATACCCATAAAAATATACGGAACAAATGTTCTTTTTCCTGTGGAATGGGCTCTACTTTTAGTTTTGATATGTAGTGTAAGGGTAATAATGTAATAGTCCATTGGAAGCAAAAAAGCAACAACGTAGGGAACGTATAGGCTTTCTCATTGATACCATATTGCCCGTATAAATCAAAAGAATCCACTAATATGGCAAAGAAAGAAATCAATACCAGAATAGAGGCTGCAGCACAGCCCATACTCCAACGTTGTTCTTTTCGTCTCATATATATAGTAAGACCTAAGAAGTAGGCAAAAGGTATATATATCATTGTTTTGTTCTAGTTTTTGCGAGTGATACAATTTTTGTCAGGTCTTTCCAGCCCAAGAAAAGACATTTGGTTTGGCAGACGAATGTATGGCGATAGGCGGGAATAAAAAGGGAAGACAAATAACCGGCGGCAAGATTGCTGGCTATGGCTATCCATGCAGCGGCTATTACGCCAAAGCGTGGCAGAAGCAAGTAATTGAGCAATACACAGACTACACACCCCGTGGTATCACGCAGTATGGTCCATTTTTGCAATCCTTCTGCCACAATCATTTTTCCCGCGATGCTGCTAAATGCCACACTGACAGCCTTAAATGCAAGTACTTGCAGGATGGGGACTGCGGGGAGATATTGCTGCCCAAACGTGTATCGTATAAGCGGGTAAGACAACACACATACCACTATAGAGCATAGTAGTGTTCCCCAGACTGTGATATTCATAAATTGCTGGTTCTGCCGCTTATATGCCTCTTTATCCGTGTTCCATAGACTGGATATAATTGGCATATATGTATCCGTCAGTGTGATGGGGACAAACATCAGAACTCCCACAAATGCCGTTGCCACCGAAAAATATCCGACCGCCTCCTTATCAATCATATTGCCGATCATTACTTGGTCAATACGTTGGTAGATGACTACGGCGGCACCGCTGAGGAGAAGGGGAAAAGCCTCCTTTATAAGGTACTTGGCGGTCGTTTTGTTAAACATCCACAATCGTGGCGAGGCTATTTTTTTGCGGTATGAGAGCAGGTAGCCTCCGGCAATCAAGACGGTATCGAACAATGTGGCTGCGATGAACCATACCAATGGTGCGTGGAGCAGAAGCAAAACCACTTTAATACCGGCGCCGATGAGGGTGCGGCTAATCTCTGTTTTTACGATATATTCGTTCCAAACAATGGATGTGAAATAGTTGCGAATGACGCTGAACGTCTGCATAATCATACTCAACGAGTAGAGTGTTATCATCCATTTGGTGAACGTGTCTGCCTCAAATAACCATGCTGTGGCGATGACCAAAATCATCGTGATAGCAGCAAAGATGAGTTTTAATCCAAAGGCAGTACCAAGGATGGTATTGGCCTCTGCAGAAGGAGTCCGTCCGTATTCGCCCGTACCCTTGCATTTTGCCTCCTCACGTATCTCAATACTATCCAATCCAAAGGAGGCAAATACCTGAAAAAGAGCCACGTAACTGACCACATAGTTCATCAGTCCGTATTGCTCGGGACCGAGATAGCGCGCCACAAAGATACCCACCAACAGACTGCCAAGTAGTGTAACTACCTTGCCGATAACCGCCCACAATAAATTGCGGATGACTTTTGTCTTGGTCTCCGATAGAGTGAGTTTATTTAGTATGTGATCAATAAGGGACAATAAAATTGTCAGCATAATTTCGTGCAAAGGTACTGCTTTTTGTTGATATTTGCAAATTACGGTTGCGTAGATTGCATCAAAATAGAGTGCTCTGCAATATTCTGTGATGTATTTGGGGGCGAGAGCAGCACGGTAGAACCGAAATACAGCCGTTGCTGTCATAAAGACCTTTTTGATTGTCTTTGACTATCAGAAAGTAACGGGTCTTATCCCCAATTTTTGTGCCATATCCACTTGAGTACCTTATCGCATCAATTGATAATAGCGGTTCCTGTTGTATGCATAATAAACAAGCATAACTACCTCGGCGCACACATAGGAAAAAACAGGTATAACAGTGGTATAAAAGAAGGTAGTGGTAGGGAAATACACACGAGATAGGACACTATAATGATTTATGGGGTGTTTTTGTTTTTACCCTCCATTTTCAGTAATATTTGTGTGGAACTACTTCGTGTTTTTTCATCAATTGTTTCACATCCAACTGCCTGCAGCAAGGAAAATCAAACCAATGAGAATCCCGATAAGGGACAGCACTTTTTTCCATGGGTCTTTCTCTTTGAGAACCAGAATACCATATAGGAACGGAATGATTGTGCCGCCGCGTCGAATGGTGGAGACCACGGAGATGAGCGAGTGTGTGTCGCTCAGAGCGAGCATATAGACATAGTCGCTCAGCACCAAGAATACGGATATACCCGCGATAGCCCATGTCCAATGGAACGAGATTGCGGATTGTGCGGCCGAGCGACTCAAAGAGCGTTTGCGGTTAGCGATGAGTGTAACAATACCCATCATAAGTGCTTGATAGAAAGTATAATACACCTGAACTGCATTATGATCAAATCGGCGCATCATATATTTGTCGTATAGTCCGCTGGCGGAGCCGATAAGTATTGCTAATAGCAGACATATATAATACTTTCGTTGGTTTTGGGGAGTATGAATATCACCTTTCTCCGTGTGGTGTTCCGCCAACGAGAATGCAAAGATACTGCCCAAAGCACACACCACGCCTGCCCATTGCCACCCGTTGAGCCGTTCGCCGAAGATAAGCAATGCCCCTATCAGCGTCCACATCGGGCGTGTGGCCTGCATGGGCGAAACGACCGAAATGGGCAGATACTTGATCGCCACATAGGCGCACACCCACGAACTGAGAACAATACACGATTTGAGAAAAATAAACAGATGTGCCGTCAGTCCTACACGTGGTACATAGAAGATACTGCCCTCCATCATCTCGGGGCAAAAACGCGACAGCCCTAATGGTATGGCTAATATGGCAGAAGATATCAATAGACTGATAGTCAGTACATCCGGTACGCTGTTATCGCGCAAAGAACGCTTCTTACTGATGTCGTAGAAACCCAAACACAGGGCAGACAATATGGCGAGAATTACCCACATTTTGCTACAAAGAAATGAAAAATAAAGAATTAGGAATTATGATTGAGAAATATCTGATAGCCGACTTCGCAGTTGAGACAGCGGCTTGACTGACAATAGTTCTGATATAGGTGTATCAATGCCTGGGTGTCAGCAGCAGAGTGTACCGTTTGTCCAAGCAAGCGCCATTGACGAATAATGCTGTTGTTTTCAGGTGCAATCTGCTCCATCAGTGACAGGGCTTTGTTGATAGCGGCGGTGTCCATGTGTGCGAGTGCATACGCATACCTATAGGGTATTACACTATTGATAAGCAGGATGTCTATTGAATTGCGCCCTAATGAAACAGGCAGGGTAAGCCCTTTAGATATATCTTCGTCCGTGGGGTGGAGCGTAAGGATAGACACCAATTGCTCCAAATCGGTTTCTTCCATCAAGCGGGAAAATAAAAATTCCGATTGGTGTATCAGTTGTGCAAACTGCCGAATGCGTACTTCCGGAAATGTTTGCGGGCGCATTCGGGCTTTCTTCCAGAGAAAGCCGTCGATAGGAACGAGGGAGAACTTCTTTTGCAGAAACAGGTACTCACGCAGGAGACGTTGCTCCTCGTCGTTCTGTGCCGTTTCTGCGGTCAGCAGACCCGACTGTCCGAGCAGAATGGCGGTCAGTTGAAAAAGGCTGTTGCGGTGTTTCTGCAGGTAAGCAAGCGGCGTCTGTATGGCTAAAGTCTCAAATGGAATACCGTTGGTGTGGAAACCGAAATTGTGGGCAAGGGTGATGTAGAACGCATGTTCCCAATTGTTGTGCGTGATGTTCAAAAGTCGCTGTATGGATTGCTGTTTGCAGTTTAGTCGCTTATGCAACAATGCTTTGCGCCACCCATCGGTGAGCATAGACGGCTCTTGAAGCAACCGCTTGCCACACTCAATCACGCTTTCGGCGGAATCCATACGTTGTGCCGCATGGATGAGTTCTGTCAGATAGTCTTGGTTGTCGGGATAGCGTAGTTCGCATTGGCAGATGGCTTCGCTTTGCGAGTTATATACTCGCTTATCGGCTTGGCGCACTACGTGCAGAATAACAGAGTCATACGCCTTGTCCAAATGGTGTCGATGTTTGTACCAATCGGAGGAAGTGAGGTGCATCTCCACGTTGCCAAACCACTCTTGTCCGCCTATACGCAGGTGTACATCGGTGAAGTCGGGACCGGCATCCGTGTTGTGCCGTCCGACGGAGAGAATCTCTATCGGTTTGCCGTCGGTGGTAGTTTGCGGGAATGGTTCCCACAAGCGGTTTTGCCAGATGTAATGCAGTAATATCTCGGGGAAAGCGCCGCTCATTCGGACGGCAAAATTACTGCTTTTTTTGTGTATATGCAAAAAAAGCACTACCTTTGTCTTAATTTTGAGGATGTATGGGGAGTGATAATTCTAAGAAATACATAATTTATAGGAATGAAAAATCATTATTTGCATTACCTCAGTGAGGTGATGACGCATCAGTGGAATGATGCAGCGTTGACGGATTACGGGGAGGAAAAGACGTATACATTCGGGGATCTGGCAGTGGAGATGGAGCGTCTGCATGTGTTGTTTCGTCAGTTGGGAATTAAGGAGGGTGATAAAGTGGCTATTGCGGGGCGCAACTGCGCCAACTGGGTAGTGGCATATCTGGCGGTAGCGTCCTATCGGGGTGTAGTAGTCAGTATCTTGCAGGACTTTAAGTCGGAAGATATAGCCAAGCTTCTGGTACATTCCGATGCCAAGGCTCTCTTTGTGGGACCTTATGTATGGCGTGAGTTGCAGCAGCAACCGTTAGAGCAGTTGTCGGCAGTGATTTCGATAGAGAATTTCTCTGTCGTACGTGCTAAAGAGGGCATACTTGTGCCAACAGCAGAACAGATAGATGCCGAGATGAAAACCCGTTATCCGCATGGCATGCAACCATCGGACGTGCATTATGACGTTAATCCGGACGATTTGGCACTTATCAACTACACCAGTGGCAGTACGGGTTCGCCCAAGGGCGTAATGCTGAACGGGCGTTCACTGAGCAACAATGTAGAAGCGGCTATACAGATATTGCCTGTTGAACCCGGGCAACGATTGGTTTCGATGCTTCCGCTGGCACACATGTTTGGTCAGTTGGCGGATTTCTTGTATCCGCTCAGCGTCGGAACACACATCTATTATCTGACCAAATCGCCCACGCCGAGTCTGCTGCTCAAAGCCATGGCGGAAGTGCAACCCTATATGGTGGCGACTGTTCCGTTGGTGATAGAGAAAATTCACAAGCAGAAACTCGACCCGCTGTTGAGCAAGAAAATACTCAAAGTATGTTGGTATACTCCGGGGGTGATGAATATTGTTCGCAACCACGTCAAGAAAGCACTCGTGAAAGCGTTTGGCGGGCAGGTGCGCTATTTCCTCTGTGGCGGTGCTGCGATGAACCCCTTAGTGGAGAAGTGTCTGATGGATGTACATTTCCCGCTCTCTATCGGGTACGGAATGACCGAGTGCGGACCATTGGTGGCCGGCAATCCGCCTAAATATTTTAAGCGTCGCAGTTGTGGTGTACCTGTGGCGAATATGGAGGCCAAGATAGACAACCCTGATGCCAAAGGTGAGGGCGAGATACTGGTACGTGGCGAGAACGTGATGCTCGGCTATTATAAGAACGAAGAGGCCACACGTGCGGCGTTTACCGAAGACGGTTGGATGCGTACAGGCGACCTCGGCTATATCGACAAGCACAAGAATATCTATATTCGCGGGCGCAACAAGACGATGATCTTAGGTGCCTCCGGACAGAATATCTATCCTGAGGAAATTGAGGACAAACTGAATGTGCAAGAAGGCGTAAGCGAGTCTATTATCGTGGAGCGCGAAGGACGTTTGGTGGCATTGATTTTCCCCGACGAGCAGATGAGTAAACGCCTGTCGGTGGAGGAATTGCAACAACTGATGCGCGAGAACATCAAGAAACTCAACAAACTGATTCCCGGTTACAGCCGTGTGAGCGATGTGGAGATAAAAAAAGAACCCTTTGAGAAGACTCCGAAAAAGTCGGTTAAGCGATTCTTGTATAAGTGATATACATAGATGGCCTCCGGTCTGCGTTTGTTTTTTTGACGCAGACAAGGGACATACCTGAAACAGCCTGCCCGAACTCGGGTTGGCTGTTTCGGGCTTTTTAATTTAATACAGCTCGGCTCTTTTCTCTTTTTTATTTGTATATCTCCCAAAATTATCGTATCTTTGCAGCATTGAAAAGGAGGATTATAGTATGGATAATGTATTGAATGCAAAATTCTTGCGAGATCTTAGTTATATCGCTGAGGATGAGAACTTAATGAGGAAACTCTCGGCTTATGCTCATCATTTGTTGGCAACAAAAGCGGATGAGACATAAGGTCTATGAATCTGAAATAGTAGTTATGGTGTTAACCGCTTACGGGCACTATGATGATAAGTAGGAGACTTGGTCAAAAAAACTCCATTGCTTTTAGAAAGTAAAAACATGATACTCGTCCCTGCTGACGGACGATAAAAATGGTCAGCAAATGCAAAGCCCCACGCGGTGGCTTTCGATGACGTACACAGCGGTGAACAGAGAAAGCGGTTGGGTGGGCTTTGTGGACATAATAATGCGTTTGGCAAAATCTTCGGGGTTCCCAACGCAACCTGCAAGGTTGTGGTGGGGAGAGCGGAGACAATGGTTGCCCACCGCCGATGTAGTCGGCGATTATTGCAACTATTTGCCGAACGCTCAGCGTTTACTAACGCTTGCAATTCGATGTTTCGAAACCTGAGAAATTTTGAAGTATCTTTCGATAGCAAGACATTAGTAGATGCTCATGGGTGTATCCACACTTGCGTGTACTTGTATAGGTATGCGCATATACGATGTACACGCGTGGGTTTCTGCAAGTTTTTTCGAATAGATGGGTTTCCTACGACCACAAGAAGCGGATTTGTCTGCGTTTCTTGTGTGACTATATGTGAATACAGCATTGTGGACAAATGCTGCTAATACCGGAATAACCACGCGAGTGCCCATAGCAGAGTAAAAGTTGTACCCGACACGTATCAGGGACAGAGTATGAAACGAGAATTATTCTCTATGTATTTACTGCTATCAATAGCCACAGGGCTATTGGCGTACGATTTTAAGGTGGGGGATTTGTGTTATAACATCACCAATGATACCCTTGCCCCATATAGTGTAGAAGTTACGTGTGAAAATAGGATCGGGTGGGGGAAAGATAGTACTACTTATTCTAATTTGCCAAGCAGTGTGATTATTCAGGAATCTGTTATTTATAATGAAAATAGTTACAATGTAACGAGTATTGGATATGCGGCTTTCCGGGGCACTGGGCTAACCTCTATCACTATCCCGAATAGTGTAACGAGTATTGGACATTCTGCTTTCTCTCGTTGCACAGGTCTAACTTCTATCACAATCCCGAATAATGTAACGAACATTGGAGATTTAGCTTTCTATAGTTGCACAGGTCTAACTTCTATCACAATCCCGAATAGTGTAACGAACATTGGGGGTGCTGCTTTCTCTGGTTGCACGGGTCTTACTTCCATCACTATTCCGAATAGTGTAACTTGGATTGGACATGATGCTTTCTAAGATACACCGTGGCTTGAGAATCAAAGTGGTCTCATTTATATTGGAAGCGTTTTATATGCATACAGAGGTGAAATGCCAGAAAACACAAGTATTGTTGTAAAAGATGGCGTAACGAGTATTGTAGGTTCTGCTTTCTCTGGTTGCACAGGTCTTACCTCTATCACTATCCCGAATAGTGTGACGAGCATTGGAGGTGGTGCTTTTTCTGGTTGCACAGGTCTTACCTCTGTCACTATC
>ULPT01044056.1_pt1 | contig 56659 bp, 52 predicted proteins | sample 1953751 | NCBI WGS metagenome assembly ULPT01 (sample SAMEA4835636, study PRJEB28245) | human gut metagenome | biome: gut microbiome; material: fecal sample | place: Denmark | collected 2008 | reverse complement strand
AGTATAACCGAAAAAGTTCTGAAATTCAAGAAAAGTTTCAGTTATAGTGGAAAGTTTTTGTTTGCAAAAGGAGTTGAAGTCCGCAGCTCGAAGTTTTACCTCCCGAATTCTTGCGGTTTGAGAGGCGTTTATCTAAGTCGCTTTTCTTCCAATAAAGCCAGATGGAATAAAGCTTGCCCGCGGGCGTCAAGTGTTTTTGGTTCTGCATATTTTTTTCATACCTTTAAAAAAGGTGTAATTTTTGCTTGTTGATAATCTAAAAATGGTGTATAATTTAATAAAAATTAAAGTCAAAAAGGTGTAAATATGTATCGAAAGGCATATAAAACTCTCTTAAAATGGAAGGATGAAGAAAAAGGAAAATGTGCCATCATGATTGAAGGCGCTAGCCGTGTTGGAAAAAGCTTTCTTGCGCAGGAATTTGCAAAAAATGAATATGAATCATATATCCTCATAGATTTTTTTTCTGCTCCTGATGAAATCAAAGAACTATTTGAAAAATACCTTTCTGATTTAGACACTCTTTTTATGCACCTTTCTGCCTATTATTCTGTAAAACTGCACGAACGCAACACGCTCTTTATTTTTGATGAGGTTCAGTTTTTTCCAAGAGCCAGAGCCGCAATTAAATATCTTGTTGCTGATGGGCGCTATGATTTTATAGAAACAGGCTCCCTTCTTTCCATTAAAAAAAATACACAGGACATTTTAATTCCATCGGAAGAACATCATTTACAGTTAAATCCCATGGATTTTGAGGAGTTTTTGCTTGCTTTAGGAAATGACAAGTTGATTCCTGTTGTAAAAAATTGCTTTGAAAAGAAAATTCCTATGGGGCAGGCTTTGCATAGAAAGGCTATGGATTTATTCAGGCTTTATCTTATAGTCGGCGGAATGCCGCAAGCTGTAAAAGAATATTGTGAATCAAAAAATTTTGAAAAGATAGATATGATAAAGCGGGAAATTCTGGAGCTGTATCGTAACGATATTCAAAAGCACGCAAAAGGCTCGGAATTAAAAGCGGAATCTATTTTTGATGAAATTCCTTCTCAGCTTTCTAAGCACGAAAAAAAATTTAAGCTGGCTTCCTTAAAAAAAGATGCAAAAATGCGCAATTATGATGACGCGTTTATGTGGCTTAAAGATTCTAGAATCGTAAACATTTGCTACAATGCTGATGAGCCTAATATCGCATTAAAAATGAATATGAGCCGCACCACATTAAAATGCTACATGGCAGATACTGGACTTTTAATTAGCCACGCGTTTGACGAAAATGGTCTTGTCGCTGAAGAAATTTATAAAAAACTGCTTTTTGGAAAGCTTGAAGTAAACGAAGGAATGATTTTTGAAAACATTGTTTCCCAGATGCTTACAGCAAGCGGACACAAACTCTACTTTTATTCAAAGTCTGACAATGAAGATTCTGCTTCCCGCATGGAAATTGATTTTCTTATTACAAAAAATAAGGTTACTTCGCGTCACAACATTCAGGGAATCGAAGTAAAATCCTCAAAGCGTTATACAATTTCTTCGCTTAACAAGTTTAGGAAAAAATTCGCAGAATATACCGATAAATGTTTTGTCATTCACACCTCAGATTTTAAGGAAGAAAACGGCATAATTTATTTACCAGTTTATATGGCAATATTTTTGTAAAAAATTGATTTTTCACCTCGGAATTTCAAGCCTAATTTCCATTTCCGTTTTCTTGCCTCCAGTCGTGTTTATTCCTCATTTCACTCACCGAACTTTTTAATCAGTTCTTCGTGGTTCTTGCAGCCTGTTTTCTGGTAAATTTTGGAAAGGTAATTTTCCAGCGAGCGTTCGACAATATTCAGTTCTTTTGTAATCTGGCTGCGGCTTTTTCGTTCTATCAGTTTTTTGAAAACTGTCTGCTCCTGGCGTGTCAGGCCGTCAAAAACACTTTTATATGTAAAAAGCGGGGCTACTAGAGTCTGCTGTACGTAAGTGTTGCCGGCAAGAATTGCTTCAATGGCTGCAAAAAGTTCGCTCTCAGGGGCGGATTTTAGAACAAAACCGTCGGCATCGCCTTCAAGCGCAAGAGATACAATTCCCGGTTTTGCGAACATCGAATAGACAATGACTTTTACAGAAGGAAGATTGGCCTTTACCTCGCGCAGAATATCAAGTCCGCTTTCGTCGCCAAGGAATAAATCAAGAATCAGAATGTCCGGAAGCCTGGATTCCTTTGCAAGTTCATAAAGTTTTTCAGTGCATTCATTTTTTGAAAAAGCATAGCCACAGCAGGAATATCTGCCGTGCTCGGAAATCAATTCGCGGATTCCCCTGTTTGTGAGTGTATGATCTTCAACTACAAAAAAACTGACTTCATGTCCCATATTCTAATTCATCCTCTTAAAAATACTGATTTGTGTTCCCTCTCCTGGGGCAGAGGAAACTGAAAATTCGGCTCCAATCAGCTGGCATCTTTTTTTCATTCCGATAAGTCCAAAATGTTTTGCGCCGCCGATTCTTTTGTAACTTGAAAAGCCCTCGTACTGTTCTGCGTCATAATCAAAACCGCAGCCGTCATCACTTATAAAAATGTAAAGACCTTTTTCTTCATTCTCGCTGGAATTTCTGATAAGAATTACCGCTTCGCCGGCATTTGCATGTTTTATTACATTTGTAAGACTTTCCTGCACAATACGGTAAAGGTTCAATATATCATTTTCATTCAAAAAGGAAGTGTCTGTGTCATCAGGCATTGAGATTCTGAATTTTACATCGCAGGTCTGTGCCATAGAAGCGCAGAGGTTTACAAGATTTGCCCTTAAATCCTTTTTTGTAATATCCGCCGGCGAAAGGTTGTAGCTTATAAGGCGCACGTCTGACAAAGATTTTCCCAAAAGCTGAACCGCTTCCGGTATATTTTCCGCGCAATTTTTTTTTTCAAGAAGGGTTCTGCAATATCGTAAATCCTGGGCAATTGTATCATGAAGTTCCCGTGCAATTCTTGCCCGCTCTTCTTCCTGCCCTTTAATCGTGAACAAAAGATATTCATTGGAATCTTTCAGACTTTTCTTTGATTTTAAAAATCTGATTAAAAGCAGCACGCTTACAAATAAAACCGCAAAAAACAGAATATCAAAAACAATAAAATAAGTTATGTAGTTGCGAATGATGTCTTCCAGCTCTTCGACAGTCTGAGTTAGGTTCATATTGTTTTTCTCTCTATATGATGTTCGCAAAGACGATATACTCCGTATCCGGCAAAGGTTGCAATCAGGCGGTCGGCAAATGAAATTGGAATCTGCGCCAGAATGCAGGAGGCAAGCAGACTAAAGCGATGTTGAACAAAAGACTTTGTAAAAGATTTTATCGGATTCATCATGTCTGGCACGTCATAATAAATATAATGGAAATAATCTATAATTCCGCTTGAAATAATTGCGCACAAAGAAGAGAGTAGGGCTATCAAAACCAGGTACAGGGCTGTAATCGCCGCAGAAATCTTAAAGTCATCCTTTCTGCGGGCAAAGAACCAGGTTGAAAAGACAATCAAGATGCCGCAGACAGTATAAGCGAAGATAAAAGGATCAAAGACTCCTTTGTTGCAAATCCATAGAAAAGAATTAATAAGATTGTAGCCGATTGAAACGCAAAGAGCCGGAAGAAGTCCGCAGTAAAATACAACGGCAACAGTAAAAATCGTATCGAAAAAAAGCGGAATCTTCAGCCCATGATAAAAAATTGCCGGAACAATAAAATTCAGAATTTCCGCCATAACACAAATCACAACAGTTCTAAGAGCCTTTGGCATATTGTAGAGTATATCACAAAAATTATTGTTTGTTGATGAAAACATTTTTGCTTTTGCCTGTCCTTTTAGCCGGACCGGAACCTGAGACCGTGCTTGCCTCTCCATCTTGCAAGCAGAATCCGCTGGTCTATGGTTGGAATATAATTTCGGTCTATCCGTTCCTGGAAAGTCTCTTTTCCGCGGACTTCAACGCAGATTTTATATTCATCATCTTTTGTAACATATACGATTAGGCATTCCTTGTTTTTTATACGTTCAGAATAACTTGCCACGCAGTTGTGAAGCGCGCTGCCGATTTCGCAGAGCTGGTAGGAATCTTTAGGCAGGCGGAATGAATATCCTTTGATTTCATCCTCAAGATTTTTTTCTTCGTCTGTGTATGAAAAAATTATGTTCTTGTTTTCATACCGGTAGGCAAGGCTTGAAAGCGCATTGTGATTAAATTCCGTAAAGCCATCGGTCATAATGTCATTTTTCAGCGTGTCCGGAAGATGCCTGAAATATTTTTCGAACATCTTAAGACTGTCATAAAGATTGACAAAATCATATCGTATATGTTCTGTCCCTCTGAAAATTGTATTCATGGTGGCTTTTTGCCCGCGTTTTTTTATACTGTAACGGCAAAAGAATTCAAGCGATTTGGAATCCACATTGTCTATTATTTCGGATTTTTCTTTGCTTTTTATTACATAGTTATAAAGATTGATGTCGCTGAATCCTGCATCCTTAAGCCGTAAAAATGTGATTAGGACACCCGGCCGTTCTGCAAAAACTTTTCGGAGTGTTTTTGTATTTTTAATTTTGTACTTTTTGCAAAAATGATTGAAGATTTTTGAATCGCTTCTTTTAGCGTGAAAACGGATTTTTCTTTCCTGAATTTCCTTGTTGTTTAGGATGTCATAAAGCTTGGGGCAGAAGGGCAGCATTGTAAGCGTATAAAATTCATGCATTTTTATGCGCCTGGTTTTTATTTCCGTGCGAAAAAACTCAAATGAAACGCCGGTAAAAGCTTCTGCAAGCTCAAGAAGTCTTTCGTAGGATTTTTCAATTGCCTCATAAGGCAGAATATCATCAAGCTCAGAACAAAAGTTTTTATTGTCAGCCAAGGAATCTTTTGTAAAATCATCAAAATTGGCGGAGGCGTTTTTCATGTCAAAGACAAGGGATTTTTCCTCAAGGCGCGGAATTTCTGTTTCATAGTGCGGCTGCTCGTTTTTGTCGCGGGAAAATTCTGTAAAGGTGATTTTGAGCAAAAGATTTTCCGTGTCCGTGGTGATTTTTGCCTTGATAAAGTCTTTTTTTATTTTGCGTGAGTCGTAAAAATTTTCGCGGTTAAACTTCATCCTGTTCTTATAATTCCGATATATCAGAACCTTAGCCATTTCTTCTGCGGAAAAATCTTCTTTTTCAATGTCTGCGTAAAAAATATCTTCCACGGAATTTTTAAGATATTGCTCAGTCTTGTAAGGAAACTCTACAAATTCTTCCGAATAGCCCATGCCTGGTTTGCACACAGAAAGGGGAAGCCACTTGTTTTTCTCAAAATTAAAATATTCATCCTGCTTTACGTAATCATTTTTTAATCTTACAGGCAGGATTCTTGATTCTGCTTCAAATGGCACAAAATCGGCGGATGAAAATTTTCTATATAATAAGTCTGTTTTAACCATTGCGCGCTTTATTCCCAATAAGAGCTGACTACAATTTCACCTTTACCCGAAAGCGCGATGACTGTTTTTATAATTTTATCACGGGCCGCATTTACGTCATCCGGTTTGACAGGACCAAGGAATTCCATGTCTTCTTTAACAAGGTTTGCAGCGCGTTTTGACATATTCCTGAAAATCTTTTCCTGAATGTTCTCCGGCGCATTTTTCAAAGCCATTGCAAGCGTGTCCGAATCTGTTTCCCGCAGAATCTTTTGGATTGAGCGGTCGTCAAGATTAGACATCATGTCAAAGGTAAAAAGATTTTTTTCAATGCACATGGCAATAAGCGGATCTTTTTCAAAAAGCTCGTTTGTAGAAACAAGAAGCTCATCCTTCTGGCTGGAATTTAAATTCTCTGAAACAGAAGAGCACAACGTTTTTCCGAAAAATCCGCTGTCCTTTAATACCCTCATCGCCTCCGCGACAATTTCCGGGTCGGTGATTTTTTTGCCGGAAAGATTTTTGTAGACCTCTCTGACTTTGCTCTGTACCGGTTCCGGGAGATTCAAGAGCGCTTCTTCCGCCTGTTTTTGTCCCATATAAACAAGAAGTTTTGAAAGCGTTTTGACATAGCCGCCTGTAACATAATCAGTTAGAATTGCGGCTATTTTTTGATGTGTGTTCTCAAAGTTTTTTAGGATTTGTTCTGTCATGATTGTTTTGCTTTAATCCAAAGGTCATAATCAATTTCGAATATTTTTTCAACATCTTCTTCTAATTTATGTTCTTCATAATATTTATCGACAACATCCTGCCATTTTGCCGGCTTGCAGTTTTTTTCATGAAGAGCATCTCTGTTTTTGCTGTCATAAATGAGCTTGTAATACTGAGGATTTATTAAAAAGCAAACTTTACTTTTGTAGCTAGGCGCTCCTGTCCACCCGTTATAAGTGCCATTTTGAATATTTTTTCTGTTGTCCCATAGATTTTTACAAAAATCCTTCTGATTCTCTTTTTCTACAGTACGGATTACATTCCATTCTGTGCCAAGATTTAAAACGCAATCCTTAAATGATTCATATTCATTTTTTTCAATTGCCTCCATAAGCCACTTTCTGTAAGTAATCTTTACAGAAATATTGAATTTCCTTTTAAAATCTTCGCTACTCATAATTTATTCTCCCAAATTAAATTTTATAAACATTTTGTCATGTTATTCCATGACAAAATGTGAACTCTCTCCTCATTTTTTATGCTTGCCGCAGCTCGCTATTTACTTGATGGAAGAGCGCACAAGACGGAAGCCATTTCCCTTGTTGCAAGAGTTCGATGAGTCAGAAAATTCGCAACACACCTGCGTGTAGATGTCGCTGCGGAACCAAAGATCTCCTTTGGAATCCGCCTCCTGCCCATCGCCAAGTCATTTTTGCTTTTCTGATATTATAATATTACTGTTTTTATCTATATTTATAAGACAGTCTTCTAGGTCAACATATTCTGTGTCATACCCACCTTCTTCACAAAGATGGGTAAACTCCAAATAATCACTATCATATTCCAGTTTTATAATTGTGTGTTTCGGAAAAAAATCTGCATCAGAACCATCGCCAAGGACAATACAACTACCTTTATTCAGAAATTCAGCAATATAATCTTTAATAGAGTTTTCTGCAAAAAGTAAACCAGAAAACAACAACATTGTAAGAACAAAAAATATTTTTTTCATTTTATCTCCCATAAAAAGTCAACTCTCCATAACTAATTAATTCATGGCAGAGAGAGCTTCGCCGGCAAGGTCATAGGTCTGTAAACGCCTTTCATCCTGTCTGAATCAAAGTTCTGTCTGTCGCTGAGCATCGCCCGTACGATTTCCGCCATCTTTCTGGCGGCGGCCGCAATTGATTTGCCGCTGCCTTTATTCTTTTTCATGTATTCATATCGCTGCATCATTCTCCATTCAGAAGTGTCCTTGCAGCGACGAATTCCCATAACCAGCTGAACAAAACAGGTTCTCAATTCCTGAGGGCCCCGTTTCGTTATCTTTCCGTGGTGAATGGTCTCATTCGAATCCTGAACCCAAGGTACAAGTCCACAGAAAGCCGCATACTTCTTTGCTGTCGCAAATCTTGATATATCTTCTGTGTAAGCCCTGACTGTCCATGCTGTAATCTTTCCACAGCCTCGAATTGTCATAAGGCGGTTCACCATTTCATCGTCTTTTGTCAGTTCACTGATCTGTTTTTCAATTATCTTTACGCTTTCTTCAATTCGCTCCTTAACAAGGATCTATGTCCTTATGAAATATGACGAACTATCGCCTGGGTCCCGCTGAATCACTTCAGCGTATCACAATACCGCTTGTTCGTTTACTTTTGTATCATGCCTCCTTAAAAGTTATTTGTTTTCTGGGGAAACCGGTGATCAGATATACAAGAGGAACTCTCCCACAGATAAAATACAAAGACATTTTACCCCCCCCCGCACTTTGTCAACTGTTTTTTTGGGGAATTTTATTGAAAATCTCGGTTTCTGCGTATTTTTTCTATTTTTGCCTATACAGGCTAACTTTTATTCACCCTTCGGTTCTGTCACCTTGTTTTTGTCGGCGGCAGACCAAAGAACTAAATCCAATAATTTAAAAGGCGGACATTCTTTACAGGACATCTTCTCGACTTTTTTACGCAGAGTTTCAAGTTCAGTCTTGTTTTGGTTGTAATATTTACAGAGAGAGTTGATTGAATCAGGTTCAAATTTTGCAGAGGCAATTCCGGTTGCAGAAAGTACAATTTTTACATTTCTGTCGTAGGCAATGGTGCAGCCTAAAGTGCCCAGAAGAATTTTTGAAATAAGCGTGTAGGAAACAGTTTTATCGTCATGATAAGGTCTAAGCGATTTGTCAATTTTATCCCTCAATCCAATAAGCAGGTCAATGTTTTCTTTGACCGTTTTAATCTCGGGATTTCTTAATTCTTTGTATTCTGGTTTTGATAAAATTTCTATAACAGGTTTCAGAATACGCCAGGTGTGTTTCATAAGAAAACTTCCGCGTGCGACCATTCCCCAGTTCGCAAGGTAGATGAAAAGTTCCTTTGCTTTTTGGTCTTCAGAAAGATTCTTGTTTCCAAAAGCTTCGTTTAAATCATACCAGGCATAGCCTCTGGATTTGTCATCAAAATCCTTTTTATAATTTGCCTCAAACTTCTGTATTATGCTTTTCATTATTTTTGCCTCCATTTTCCGCCTGACTTATATCAGTAGCGAAATTATATGCTGGAAAAAGGAAATCTTTATGTGAAGTTTTTCAAAAAAGATTATGAAACTTCACATAAAAATTGTGAAAAATTCATAAAAATTCATTAGAAGTGTTTTTTTATAGGAAACCGACGCTTATTCTACGAATTTAGAAATTACATCCTGCGGCTCTTGCAGCCGGTCTTTTAAAAAATGCGGGTAAAATAAGTGTCTACGGAATGGGGCTAGTTCCTCTGCAATCTGAGCCTTTGACTCATCATTCATAATAAGGAAAATGTAGCTGAAAACAATCATAAAACAAGCGTAAAATTTTACGTAGCGCATTGCTCATTTTTCTAGTTTTTGCAGTATTTTGTTCCGCGGCCGTTTCCTTGAATTGTGATGTAATTTTTTGATTCAAGAGATTTTAGCAGTTCTGTCAGTTTTGATTTTCCGAATGGAACTGAAGCTGAAATGCCGCTAATCTGCCGAGGAATATTTTTGCTTAGAACGGCAAGCACAGTTTTCTCATCTTTCGTTAAATCCATAACATCAGTTACAGGGAGCGTAACTTTTATAGAATTTTCAAAGATTTCAAATCGTGGTTTTTTTGCTGAATTCCTGTACGCCTCGTTGATTCTCGGAATTCCTGTTCCAAGAATTTCAACAATATGAAGCCTGTAAAAAACGTTTCCGATAATCGGATTACGTAAGATTGAAACATTGCCTTTTAGATATTCCTCTTCAGAAATGCCTGAAGAAAGTCCGCCCGGAGATGTTATTTCAATTCTGTCGTCAAACATTAGAATCCGGATTTGCGCATTCACATCCCAAGTTCTGTGAATCAGTGCATTTGCCAAAGTCTCGCGGAATGCATTTTCCGGAATACGCTCGATTTTTTTTCGCTCAATTCCGTTGATTTCTTCATATTGATAAAAATCTTTGTAAACGTTCACAGCCTCTGAAAGCTCTTTCAGAATTGACTCGTGCTCAAAAGTCGCTCTTTTTTGAATGACACTGATGGACTCTCCGAATTTTGCGATGTCAATTCCGGGAAAATCGTTGGAGTCAGAAAGCAATTCCGCCGCGTGATTAAATCCGTCAGAGTCAGAAAAAAGGTTCAGGGTTTTTAAGATGTTTTTGTCCAGTCTGTCTATTCCGATTTTTTGAATCAATTTTTCTTCAAGAACAGAAAATTTAAGATTTTGATTTTCACTTGAAAGCTGTTCGAATCTTATATTTTTTCCCTGCAATACCAGACGAGAAAACTCAAGCTCATCAACTTCGATGGTGGCTGTGTCGTTTCTCTTGTATGCCTTTGATTTGTATGTGTATGGCTTGCTTTTTCCTGCATTCACTTTCAGCTCAACGGTTTTATTTTGCCCGTCAATTTTAAGAGAATAATCTGGCTGCGGATGTATGGAATCGTTTATTTTATTTTCAATATCAAGACAAGTCTGTTTGGGATTTCCAAGACCGACAGGGATTCCGCAGTCATTCACACCGAATAGAATAGTTCCGCCGTCATAATTAGAAAAGGCACTTACAGTTTTTAGAAATGTGTTGGTTAAATCTTCTTTAAATTCTAAAGTTCTATTTTCTCGGATTCGGTTTGATTCATCATTCATAATAAGGAAATTGTAATTGAAAACAAGTGTATTTTCAAGCGTAAAATTTTACGGCTGATTTACGATTGGAATTTGCCGGTTTCGTTTTAAAACTTCGGGTGTTTTAGTGTAAATTTCTTGTAAAGTTCGGGTGTTTTAGTGTAAAATATTACACGTATGAACCGCAATATTTCTCTACCTTCCAAAACCCTCCGCAACTTCTGTTAAAAGACGAACTTTTTCCTGCGGCAATTTCTCGCATTTTTCTATCAGGTCGTGGTATTTCCTTAAAAAATGAATCTGATTCTTGTTTTCCGCACCGTGGGAAGTTTTTTCGGACGGCTGGCTTCCTGTAACAAGATATTCCACAGAGACTCCCAAAACTTTCGCGATTTTTACGGCTGTTTCCGCAGAAGGACTTGAGCCCTGCTTCTGTCCTTTCCCGATGTTCGATGCGGTGATTCCGACTTTTTCGGCAAGCGCCTTGTTCGTCATTCCAAGATATTCAAGCTCCGCCGCCACATTGTCCCAAAAAGAATTCATTTTTCAATCATTATGGAATTTTTGCTATTTTGTATTTAATAGTGGAATTTAGTTTATTTAAATGATATAAGTGGAAAATAGTTTATTTTATAACTTACGATGAACAATTTTCATTTTATGGGGGAAGAATTCCATGTTTAAAAATGCAAAGGCAATTTCTGCGGAAACTTCAATGCGCATAACCGCGCTGCGGTTTCTTCTGATTGTGCTGGTGGTCTTTATCCACAACAATCTTAGGGCGGAGGATATTCTGAAAGGCGCACTTGAGCACGGATACACACCGTTCGCCTACGAGAACGGGCTTTTCGGACGCTGGGTTCAGATTTTCATCTCGGACGGAATCGCAAACTGCGCAGTTCCTCTTTTCTTCATGTTCGCCTCATATTTGCAGTTCATGAAAGGCGATTCTTACGGCGTTCTGCTCAAGAAAAAGGTGAAGTCGCTTTTGGTTCCGTATTTTCTGTGGCCGCTTCTGAACATCGGCATTTATGTCGGATTCAAGCTTCTGGTTCAGGCGGTTTTTCCTGCGATGATTGAGCGGAAGAACTGTTTTCCGATGAGCGGGCTGGGGTGTTAAAGGCTGGCTTCATGCGTTTTTCGGATATGAGAACATGGCGGAAGGGCGGTCGTTTGGCGGATATGTTGGTCAGCTCTGGTTTGTGCGAGACCTTTTCATCCTGATTGTTTTTTCTCCGTTTCTGCGTTTTGCCGTGCGGAAATTTCCGGTGTGTGCTCTTGTTGCGGTGTCGTTCTTTTATTTTTCGGACACCCGGCCGTTCATTGTGGCGGCACAGGCACTTTTCTTCTATATAATAGGACTTTACTGGGCGGAATCCGGATTCGACCTTTTCGCCTTTGCGGACAGAATAAAATGGAAGGCACTGGTTCCGCTTTACCTTGCGTTGTGGCTGGCGACATGGAAATTCTACGGCGAATACTCTTGCGCTTACTGGTTCATGGCTGCGGTCTCCTGCCTTGTCCTCTTGAAATTTTCCGCGGTCATTGTTTCAAATAAAAAGACATTCGCTGCGGCAAAATATCTTGCGGGATTCTCGTTCTGGCTCTTCGCAATCTACATGCCGTTCTTGCTGAACTGCGTGCAGACCTTGTGGCGCAAAATTCTTCCGATGACGAACACATTTTTCTGCATGGCGGAATATTTCGGAGTTTCCGTTCTGGTCGTCGCGCTTGGAACAGGCTTTGGAATCCTGCTGAAAAAAATCTGTCCGCCATTGTTCGCCGTTCTGAATGGCGGAAGAGGGTAATGAAAAAATCTGTTTTATTCCTGCGCATCCAGACAAAACCGCTCAGGTCGTATCATCTTGCTTACGGGAATATCCTGAAAATGAAGTGTGGCAGAAAATTTAAGACTTGACGCCTGTATATCCCAGTGTTATATTATAGGTGTTGGGAGCATTCCTGCCCTAAGTGGAAAACTTAAACTGAGTACGTTCCGACTCTGAGCGGAAAACTTAAACTGGGTACGCTCCGACCCAAACTGGAGAACTTAACGGGCGACTTTAAAAGTCGCCTTTTTTTTATTAGAGACTATTATGACAGAAGACAATATTTTTTACATAGTAAGCGATAAGTATGTTGACTATCTTTTGAAGATATAAAGCCATGTAATGCAGAATAAACCTCAAGAATGAACTTATCACAGAAAGTATGTGGGAGTTCTTACGGAAATAAATGGATTCAAATATTTTGTTCCGATGTCATCTCCAAAGGACAAAGATTATGCGAATGGGAAATAATCACATAACAAAGCTTCAAAGTTCAAAATATAGAGTTTTTATGGGAGAATACAATGAAAGGCGATGCAAAACAGCTGGTTGAATTTTTGGACGGCGCTAAAAACAGATTTATAATTCCTGTCTATCAGAGAAATTATGACTGGAATGAGAAGCAGTGTCGGCAGCTTTTTGATGACTTGATTCAGATTTCGGTTGAAAAAAGAAAATCGCACTTTTTCGGAAGCATTGTTTCTACTCATGCCTCGGACGGCTCAAAATCAGATTATCTGATAATCGACGGACAGCAGAGAATCACTACAATTTCGCTTCTTTTTACCGCAATGGTCAATTTGCTGAAATCCGGAATTTTAAAATCACAAAACGAAACTTTGCAACAGGAAATTGAAGAAACTTTTCTGGTCGATAAATACCGCAAGGAGGAAAGAAAGCTTCGCCTGAAGCCAATAAAAGACGATATGGAAGCCTTTGACAAGCTTCTGTATAACGACAGTTCAGATTTTGTCGCAGGTTCTAACATTACCGCAAACTATCAGTTCTTTTATGACGAAATACAGAATATGCCTGTTTCGATTGATGAGCTTTATGATTCAATTGGAAAACTTGAAATCATTGATATTTTTGTTGAGGACGATGAAAATCCGCAGCTGATTTTTGAGAGCCTGAATTCCACCGGGCTTGATTTGTCCGAGGCTGATAAGATCCGGAACTTTATTCTTATGCGTCTGGACAATAAAAAGCAGGAAGATTTTTATGAACGCTATTGGAATAAAATTGAAAAACTCACTTGCCTAAAAGGAACAAAAGATTACAAGGTCAGCGAATTTATCCGCCATTATTTGACTTTGATTACAAAACGGATTCCGAACATAAACGATGTTTATTTCGTCTTTAAAAAATATGTTCTTGAAGAAATCAGGCAAAAGCACACAGAGGATTGTGAGAATATTCTTCAGGATATGCTGAAATATGCTCAAATCTACAGCAAGATAATCAACAGCAGCTTTTCATCTGAAAAAGTTTCAAAAATTGTAAAACGGCTGAATCATATTGATATGACGGTTATTTATCCGTTCTTTCTGGCTTTTTTTGAGATGTATGAAAATCAGAAAATTTCTGAAGAAGAGACTGTCAAAGTTCTCAGCTGCATAGAGTCGTTTATTTTCAGGAGAATGATTTGTTCGGGATATGCGACAAACGCTTTGAACAAAATTTTCTGCACGCTTCATTATGATGTTAAGAAAAATCTTGACGAGAAAAATTCTTATTCAGATGTTCTAGTCTATATTCTTGAAAATAAGACTGGAAGCGCGGCTTTTCCTAAAAATTCAGAATTTATTCAAGCATTAAGGGAACAGAATATTTACAGAATGCAAAAGAAAAACAAGGAATATCTTTTTGACCGCTTTGAAAATGAAGATTCGGTGGAATACGTGAATGTGGTTGAGCTTATGAACAAGGGCGACTTGAGCATAGAACATATAATGCCGCAGACTTTGACTCAACAGTGGAAATCTTCTCTTGGAGAAAACTGGCAGGAAATTCACGATGTAAAACTTCATACATTGGGAAACTTGACGCTGACAGGATACAATTCAAGTTACAGCAACAAATCCTTTGCAGAAAAAAGAGACTGCGAAAAAGGATTCAAGGAAAGCGGTTTGCGTCTGAACAAGTCTTCATGCGGTCTTGAGAAATGGGGCTTGGAAGAAATAGAGAACAGGTGTGCTTTGCTTGTTGAAAAGGCGCTGCAAATGTGGAGCTTCCCGAAAACGAATTTTATTCCGAAAGAGAATGAGATGGATGAGATTTCGCTGGAAGATAGCGATGACCTTACAGGAAGAATTCTTGTTTCCTACACTTACGGAAATTCTCAGGAGCATAGATGCAGTGTTTGGGCTGAAATGCTCGTAAATGTTCTTGTTCAAATTTATTCGGAAAATCCGTCTGGAATAAAAAGTCTTGCGAAAAACGAATCATTTGGAAACATAGTTTTTAAAAATGCAGAAATGAACAGCGACTGGGCAAAAATCGCAAATGACCTGTATGTTTACAAGGCAAATTCCACGGCCGCAAAACTTTCAATTCTGAACCGAGTTTTTGAAGGGTCCGGAAAAGACAAGTCTGAGCTGATTTTTAAGTTGCAGCCTGTAAAGAAATTATGATTTTTTAATTAAAAATTATAAACGCTATTCGCAGTTCTGAACGGCGGAAGAAGGGAAAATGAAAATCTGTTTTATTCCTGCGCTTCCAGACAAAACCGCTCAGAGCCTACTGAAAACTTTTGCGGAATGGATGATGGAATAAAAATTGTACACGTAAAGGATTTTTTGAGCAGGGAGTGGTTGTGAAATTATAAAATTGAATGGTTTGTTTTTGAAATTATTATACTGGTTTTATAAGAAAAACTTTATTAATCGTGCTATAATAATCTTATAATCAAAAACTATGAAAAATCTTTTTTCCATAATTCTGCCGGATTTTTTCAAGGCTCTCGTCAGTAAATATAAAGACCAGTATGCTGACTGTCTTCTGGCGATTTATAATTCATACAAATCTGAAATTTCTTATGGAGTTGACAGAGAATCGGTGGTTTCCACTTTAACAGAATATTTCAACGGCAGAACTGATGACATAAGTTTTGATGACGATAACAGTTTTGAAAAGGATTCCAGAAGCAAAGCTCAAAAAACAATCAATTATTTAAAAGATTGCGGCTGGCTTGATTTTGAAGATGAAAAGAATTATCAGCAGAATGTGGTTCTTACAGAACAGGCAGTCCCTTTTATTCGGACGATGAATGATGTCATCAAAAATGAGGAGACGGAATATCAGGGACTTATTTCTCAGATTCATGCGGTTTTGCAAAATGAGGATTTGTATTCAAAGCCGTACCAGTTTATTCTAAAAAATGTTGTGAGCAATACGGAGCAGCTTGTTTCAAGCCTGAAAAAATTGAATATTTCAATCAAAAAGCATATCGACCGGCAGACAAAAAATAGAGATTTGGCTTCGGTACTTGATATGTTTGCGGCTTATAATGATGAGATTGTTTCAAAATCTTTGTACCGTTTAAAGACCAGCGAGAATGTCGGAAAATTCAGGCAGTCAATAAAAATCAATTTAGACAAAATGCTTTCCGAGCCAAAAATTTTAAAAGATTTGGTTTCCGGCTACATGGAAATTGAACAGGAGACCGATGCGGATTTAGCTCAAGATAAAATCATAGAAATGATTGTTGATGTAAAAACCGCATTTGAAAATCTTGATAAAATCATTGAGGATATTGACCGTAAAAACAATCACTATATGAAAAATGCGGCTTCAAGGGCGAAATTTGAGCTGGCATCCGGGACAAATCAGGAAGGGAAAATCAATGCGATTTTAAGATACTTGGCAGAAGTTTCCGAAGAGGATGAAAATGTTCCTGATGACTTGTTCAATGTTTTTGTTCAAAAATATATTTGCGAAGAGTCAATAAAGAAAATCCCGGAAAAGAAATCTTATGCGGAAGTTGCAAGCATTGATACTGCAAAAATTTTGACAGAAGAAGAAAAAAATATAAAAAAGAAGCTGATGCTTGATAAGCAAATGGCGCGTATTTATAGAAAGAAAATAGAAAATCTTGTATTGGAGCGTCTTGGACAAAAACAGCTGATATTGGCTTCTGATATTCCAGTTAATAACCGTAAGGATTTTGAAAATCTGATTTATATAAGGCTTTTTGCAATAGAATCTTCTATATATAAGGTTCAAAAAACAGAGAAAAGGGTAAGAACTGAAAAGTGCGAATTTACGGATTTTGAGATAAGGAGGAAAGCACCAGCGATGGTAACCCCGAAGTTGTAAGCGGCTTGCCGCTTGCAATGAGCGGCAGCGAAGGGTGGACGTAGCGACCTTGCAGGCAAGGTGGTGCCCAAAATTATGTTTGAACAGCTTGAAATAATCGGTAATTCTAATTCTCAAAAGGAAAAATTTTCCAGGGCGGCAAATAATCTTTTGAATCACTGCTTTATCTTGAAGAAAAAAGAGGACACACGTCAGGATTACATTTATATAAAAGACAATAAAGAGCAGTTCAGTCTTGTTTTTGACTTGCTCGGCTATGATCTGCGGATTGACGAAGATATTGGGCTTATTTCAATTTCAAACCGGAATGGAACCGGGCGGCTTCAGTTTACAAAATTTGAAAGCATTATGTTTTTGATTCTGAAACTTTTGTATTTGGAAAAAAGAAATGATCTCTCGACAAACGGGGACAATGTAACTGTTACAATTCAGGAAATCCGCGACAAATACAATCTGCTGAAACTTAAAAACAAACAGAAACTTGACAAAAGTTCAGAAAGACAGATTATCGCTCTTTTTAAACGCTACAATATTATCAGAAATCTGACTTCTGATATAACTCAGGGTGAAACACGGATAGAAATTTATCCTTCTATTATGATTGCAATTCCAAACGAAGGAATTACGCATTTGTACGAAAACGTAAAAGAACGGCTGACAGAATATGAAGTAGGAGATGAAAATGCAGATGATGCAGAAGACTTTGCAGACGAAGAAGCTGAATAGAGTTCGGCTTTTAAACTGGATGTATTTTGGTTATGAAACATTTCCTATAAATCAGGGTTCGGTCTTAATCAGCGGAGAAAATGCCGCCGGAAAATCTACTGTTCTTGATGCGATTCAGATGGTGCTTACAGGAAATTCCACAAAGTTCAATAAAGCTGCCAATGAAAATTCAGACCGTGATTTAAAAAGTTATGTCCGCTGCAAAATCAATACAACAGAAAGAACTTTTCTTCGCGAAGGAAATGTAATCAGCAATGTTGCCTTGGAATTTTATGAGGAAAAAGAAAACCGCTGGTTTGTAATTGGAGTTCACATAACTTCTGGAAACGAAAATGAATCGCCTGGCAAAAGATGGTACATTGAAAATGGAAAGCTGGATGATTTTTCTTTTCTGACTGAAGAAAATAAACCTGCTATGGCTGATGAATTTCGCAATAGCGGAGAAAAAATCCGCTATATAAAAGCTGTTTCTGAATATAAAGAAAATCTTAGGCATAGGCTTGGAAATCTGGAGGACAAGTTTTTTGAGGTTCTATTAAAGGCACTGGCATTCCGTCCAGTTGATAACGTAAAGGATTTTATTAATAAATATGTCCTTTCAGAAAAAAATATTGATGTTCAGTCGCTCCGTGAAAGCATTGATACTTTGAATGGATTTGAGCAGACATTAAAAAAGGCAAAGCAGGAATGTGATTCTCTTGAAGAAATTCTTGCCCGGTACAATGAAATAGACGAAAATGAGCACAATAAAAAAGTAAACGATATGCTCCTGAAAATTATTGACAAGGATTCTCTTGAAAATAAAAAGGAATGTGAATTAAGCCAGATTCGCATTGATACGCAAAAACTAAAAAACAAGACTTCGGAAAAAGAAAATATTGAAAAACAGCTTAAAGAAATAAATGCCAAGCTGATTCAGCTGCGACAGACTTTTGAAGATACTGACTATCATAAACTAACAGAAAAATTAGAGAACTCAATTAATAAATTGTCTGAAGAAAAAAGCAGCGAAGAAAAACGAAAACAGCAGCTTACTGAATATTTAAGATTTTTAATAAATTATCTGAATCTGTTCATAAAAACTAAAGATATTCCTGTAGGTGCGGATGAAGTAAAAAATATCGGTCTTGCCGGCGATGAAAATCAAAAAGCTGAAACTGTTGAAAAAGTGGAAGTTTTTGTTAAAAAAGAAATTGAGGACATCCGTAAAAGTAAATATCTTGCAGAAAATGAACGCGAATCAATTTCCAAAAAAATCTCTGAACTTGATGATGAAATAGAATCTTTGGAAACGCAGACAATTCAATTTCCGGAAGAGACAGAACGGCTAAGAGCCTGCATCCAAAGAGAATTTAAAGAAAAAGGAATTGACTCGCCTGTTTATATTTTGGCAGAGCTATTGTCCATTACAGATAAGCAGTGGACTAATGCTATTGAAGGATATTTGAATACACAGCGTTTCTATCTGATTGTTGAGCCTGAACATTACAATCTTGCATTGGAAATCTATAATGCAAACAAGAAAAGCTATAGTCAGGGAATAATTAATTTTAGAAAACTGCCGGAAGTTGAACCTGACTCAAATTCTTTGGCAATGCTTGTGCAATCTGAAAATCGTTTTGCAAGACGCTATGTGAATTTTATTCTTGGTAATGTTATTTGCTGTGAAAATCTGCCTGAGCTTGAAAATTATTATTCGGCAATCACAAAGGACTGTATGGTTTATAAAAATTATGTTTCACGCAAAATAGATCCTAAGATTTATTCAAAACCATATATTGGAAAAGACGCGATTGAAGTTCAGCTGAAAAATGCAAAATCGCAGAGAAAAGAGTTGCTGGAAAAGCTTCCTGCTTTGCGAGAGAGGCTTGATGTTTTTAATCAGATTGAAAATTCTTATGACCATGTAAAGTTTGATATGCTTAAAATTTACATGGATGCGCCAAATAATCTGGAATCTGTAACTATCCGGCTGAAAAAAGAAAAGGAAGAATTTGAAAAGATTTCAAAAAATCCGGACATTGTTGAACTTCAAAATCAGATTACGGAGTATGAGAAGAAAAAAACAAATTTATCAGCTGAAAAAGACAAATTAACTGGCGATGAAAGAAGCTTACAGGATAAAATAGGTTCTGCGGAAAATACTTTGCATGAAATAGACGCGCAGCTTGAAAACAAAAAGAAAGAGCTTGCGGACTTGCAGGACTATCAGGCGGCAGCATATAGAGAGGCTTTTGAAAAATATCAGGGACTAATAAAAAAGGATGATTTGCCAACAATAAAAGAAAATTATACAAGGCAGAAATCAGTTTATGATAACCGTGCCAGCCGGCTTCTTAATGGAGAAAAGAATTTTATCGGCCTTTATCAGATGCAGAGCAATTATAATTCAGTCTTCAGCAAGGATTTTATTGCCGGGCTTGAAGGCTTTGGACAGTTTAAAAATCAGTTTGATAAGTTAAATGGGTATCAGATTGTCTATTATGAGGAGTCAATCCGTTCTGCCCGCGATAAATGTGAGGATATTTTTAGAAATGAATTCCTTTCCAAAATGAAGGAATCAATTGAAAGCGCAAAATATGAATTTGATAATCTAAAAAAAGCTCTTAAAGATATTAATTACGGAGAAGATACATACAGATTTATTCTTGCGCCGAATTCCCAAAAACGGAATCTTTATAACATGATTATGGCTGATGATAATTTGGGCAGCGAAAATCTTTTTGCCGGAAATTTTGAAAGCCAATATAAAGAAGAGATTGAAGAGCTTTTTACAAAAATCAAGGCGGGCGATTCAAGCGACCAGGCTGTCCGTGAATATACTGACTACAGAACTTATCTTGATTACGATATTGAAATCACCAAGAAAAACGGAACTGTTCAAAAGCTTTCCGCAAAGGCAAAAAGCAACAGCGGCGGAGAATCTCAAGTTCCTTTTTACGTGATTATGGCGGCTTCTCTTAATAATATTTATAAGAATAATAATTGCGTCCGCCTGCTTTTACTGGACGAGGCGTTCAACAATATGGATGAGCAGAGAATTTCGAGCGTGATGAAATTTTTCAATCAGCTTCAGTTCCAGACAATTCTGGTTGCACCTTCTCCGAAGATTCAGGATATTGAAGAAAATGTAGATTCCGTTCTGACCGTTATGCGTGAAGATACCATAAGTTTTGTAGAGGATTTCAGATATTATGGCGACTAAGATTGAATCAAGAATTCTGGACGCTTTGCTTGATTCTTATGAAAAAAGCAGGACATTTATCGGAGAAAACAAAAATCAGCAGACGTTCAAAATTTCTGTTGCCAAGCTTTTTCCAAGATACGATGATGATTCCGACTTCGCCTTTTATAAAGAAATCAACACAAATCTTGAGTCGCTGAAAACAAAGGAGCTTGTGACATATAAAGCAGAAAGAAGCGGAAAAATAAAAACCGTTTTTTTGGAGCAGGATTCAATTCCGGCAAGTTACAAATATATAAAAAGAATTCCGAAAGCTGATATAAATAGTTTGCTGCTAAAACTTTGGGCAGATTATGAAAAAACTGATGAAATCTATTCTCCGCTTCTGAAATATATTCACGAGCAGAAAAGACATCTTAAAGAAAATAAGAATGTTCAGTTTTTTGATGGTGAACTCTCTGAATATAAAGATATTCTTTTGGCTGCAAAGGCAATTCTTGAAAACCAGAATGAAATATTTATCCGTGAATTTTCTGTAAAACTTTTTAATAATTCCAAAAGGTTGGAGACGATTGAATCATCCGTGCGTTCTCTTCTATATAATTACGGAGAATATGATGATAAAGAAACTGTCTTTGAAGAGCACAACATTATAAAAACTCCGACTTATGTGATGTTAAAAGGAAAAGGAATTTTAAATCTCGGACAGAAAATTGACTTGGAAAAAATCGGCGGAGACATAGGACTTTCAACCCAAAGCCTGCGTGGATTAGTTTCTGTAGAATTGAACGGAGCTTCTGTAATCACAATTGAAAATCTTACGAGTTTTCATAAATATCAGCCGGATAATGAGCTTGCGATTTATCTGGGCGGATTCCATAATTCTGTAAAAAGAGATTTTATAAAACTGGTCTATAAATGCAATCCTAAAGCAAAATTCAAACATTTTGGCGACATAGATGCCGGCGGATTTTATATTCTTGAGCATCTGAAAAATAAAACGGAAATTGATTTTGAGCCGTTTAATATGAACATTGAAACCCTTGAAAACAACAAGTCTCATTGGATAGCTCTTACATCGAATGACAGAAAACGGCTTTGCAATCTGGCAGAAAAATTTCCAGACTACAAAAAAACTGTTGAGTATATGATTAAAAACAACTGCAAGCTTGAACAGGAAGGGGAAGAGTAAATATAGGATTTGAGAGTTGTTTTTTTTGAAGGTTGTTGAAAAAACGATTCATAGACTGCAAACTTTTCTTGAAAAAGTACTCCTGAAAAGAAATTTGTCATAAAATGTGCGACGCAAACTTGCCGCACATTGTAGACAGCCGGCGGAACTTTTGCAAGGAGGGCTAATGACATGAATTTTATCTTTACAACTTTGTAAATAACGATTTATAATACAATCATGACGGTTTTCAGCAGTGATGACACTTGCGAATGGGACAGTGAAAAAAATCTCATAAACATAAAAAAGCATCACTTAAGCTTTGAGACGGCATCCAAAGTTTTTCTTGACCCGATGTTTCTTGAGATTGCCGATGAGGAACACTCAAAGACAGAGCAAAGGTATCAGGGCTTCGGAAACATAAACGGAATAGCCGTAGTCACGGTGTTTTATACGGAACGGTGTTCAGACGGAAAGGAACGGCACCGCTTGATTTCAGCAAGAGGACTTGATCCGCAGGAAAAGAAAGCGTATGACGAATTTATCAAATCTTACACAGGAACAAATTGACGAGCTGAAAAATCTCGGAAATGCCCCTGTTGACTATTCTGACATTCCAAAGACAACTGATTTCTCAAAAGCTAAATTCAAATATTACAAGATTGAGCCTATAAAACAGACAGTCACAATGAGGCTTGACGCGGATTTGGTTGCAGTTCTAAAGAGTTTCGGAAAAGGCTATCAGTCAAAGACAAATGAAATCCTTCGTTCCGTTGTGATGGAACACAAAATGCCTGTGCTGGATTTTACTGACTAAAAAATCCGCCGGGGAGGGCGGACTTACAAAGGAATCTATATTAACTGTAAACGGGGCGGTTTTCGTCAAGTAATTTTTGCAAAAGTGGATTATTAGCCTTTGCCTTTACATCCAATTTTGAAAGGGAATTGGATGGAAGAGTTCCATTACGTCCAGCTTCCTCCCAAGCTCTGTTTGTTGAAGCTGATGAACCGTTACCATACTCAGAGTAAGCATAACCACCGGTAAAATCAGACTTTTCAACACCTGTTGGAAGATATACTTTTCCAACATTTTGAGATTTTGTTGAAACTTTACTTAATACATCTTTGCTAAGAGAAGAAAGATCAACAACACGACCCAAAAACTTACCTTCATCGCCAACTTCTTTTACAACAATTTTTGCACTTGGTGCACTAATATATCTAGGAGCAACACCGGCAAAATCTATGAGGCCGCCGCCAGAAGTTGCAGTAAAGTTCAAACCAGATACATTTCCAGAAAAACGAACATTTTGGACTGACAAAGTTGCTTTCTGTTCTGTTGTTACATCTCCTGTAATTTCAATATTTTTAAAGTGCGCACACATGAGAAGTGCTACATTTATATCAACTTTGTAAACTTTGCCTTCATTATAGTTTCCTGCTTCATCATACATATAACCGCCATTTAGATAATCTTTACCATCAAACACACTATAAAAACCAGAAATTTTATCACTTGCACCATTCAAATAGTAATTTTCAAATAGCTTGTCGATTCCTATATCAAAAAAATTATCTTCTTCTGGTGAAATATTAAAAAAGTTAACATCAAAGCTTAAATTCGGCAGATTTGACTCTGTGTACAGATATGAAATCAGTGTGTTCTCGTTGAATTTCCTGAGCTTTTTGTTATAGTCAATTGTCGGAGTGCAAAGCGCGCCGGTCAGATTTGTTTCTCCGATATTGCTGCTTGTGATTTTTGCGGCCGGATTTTTCAGGATGATTCCGCCTTTGTATGCGTCAATAAGATTGTGTTCCTTGCCGAAAGAAACGTCCACCTTTGAAACTTCCTCTCCAAAAACAAAGGCTTTGGGAATAGAGCACTCAATATTTCCTCCATATCTTTTCGGCCATACATAGTAATAAAACGGCTTTTCAAGAAAATCCACGCCGTCAATTTCTATATGCCTGTCGTACTCATCTGTCTTTATGTAGTCACGGTAATTTGAAGGCAGGTTGAACGCTTTTCCGTAGTCGTCCCATTCAAAATATGCGTTACTTTCAGAAGTGGCGGTGCCGTAAGGAATTCCAAGCTTCTGATATATCGTTTCACCGAATCCGTTTTCGGAAAAGTCAAGAAAGAAATTTGCGGTGGATGAGTTGTAGGCGCAGGTTATGTTCTTAACGCCTTTTTCCGCAAGATTTTTCTTTGCCGCGATGAATGCGATGACGTTCACTTTTGAGCCTGTCGGTTTCAGTGTATATTCGGCTTCCGGATCAACGGCGGCGGATTCAAGTGCAACTCCTTCAACAATAGTTTTCCCGTCGTCAGAAATCAGGACTTCCACATAACCGCTCTGCTCGCTGCGGCTTACTGCGTCCAGATTCTGTACAAGATTCACGCCCGCTCCGTATATGAACCCGTCTTTTATAGCTATGACGGCGTTCAGCGGCGGAAGTACATAAGTTCTGTATTCGGTATTGGAAAGTTCCTTGCCGTCCTTTACGCTGTATTTTACGGTGAGATTCACGATGCTCGGAGTTATATATCCGCAGCCGCTCATTTTGTCTGCCACACGAAGCTCGGCTCTTCCTCTTATAAGCTCTTTTATTTCCGAAGTTGAAATATTTTCGCCAGCAAGTTCGTTTTCCACATAAACCGTGCAGGTTCCGTCAAGATTCACGACAACCGAGCTTTCAACGTCCGCAGAGTAAATTTCATCAGGATTTTCCGGCGCATCCGGCTCGTCGGGATTTTCTCAGCTGCCGTTATTTTCGGTGTTGCTTCCGCTGTCATAGTCAGAACTTCCGCCTGAGCCTGAGTCCATGCAGCATGGAAAAAGCAGAATAAGCGCGAAGAGTGCGGCGGTGAGTTTTGCGGTGTTCTTTTTGTTTGTTGCCTGTTTCATGATTTTCTCCTGTGAATAAGTTGATAAGGAAATGCATTGTTTTATAGAGTTATTTCTGTTTACTATAAAGTAATTTTATTACTCTATCAAGTAATTATTATTCTGTATAGAGAATCGTTTTATGCTCTAAAGAATAATATCATTTTTGCATGACAAACGAGGAAATTCACAGATATGTAATCGAGAAGATAAGGCTTGCGCGTATTTCAAAGGGACTTTCGCAGTTGGAAGTCTGCACGCGCGGAAATTTCTCGCAGAGCTTCTACACGCACGTGGAGTCCGGCAGAAACCAGCCGTCGCTCATGACCATAATCAGAATCGCAGAGGTTCTTGAGACGAATCCGCGTGAATTCTTCCCCGAGTCAGAAATAAAGTCAAAGTCCGAAATCAAAAAGGAAATCGCCGCGCTGCTTGAGGCGCTGTAAATCCGTTCAATTATGTTTTTCCAGAACCCATTTCCAGGCGGGAAGAATTTTAATCTGCGTGCCTTTGTATTCGGCAGTTTCCTCCGCATCCTTTGAAATCACAAGGCAGTTTTTCAGCTCGTAGCGTCTGTCCAATGAATGCAGGGCGGAAAATTCACGTTTTCTTGTCTCGTCATCGAAAAGACTGTAGCAGACCTGAATAGCGGTTTTTTCTTCCGGCAGAACAAAATCAACCTCGCAGTCGGCAGAGCGGTAAAAGCAGAATTCTGTTTCGCTCCTCAAAAGTGTTACCGCCACAAGATTTTCCAGAAGTGAAGTGTTCGGGTCGGTCAGAAAGAGGTTCAGAATTCCGTTGTCCGTTATGTAATATTTTTTGACGGATTCACGTTCCGAAAGCTTTGCTGAAAGATTTTCCGCATGAAAGACAAGCCACGCTTCTTCCGCATAGTTCAGATATTCCGCGACCGTTTCCGCCTTGACCTTTGTTCCGCACGACGAGACGATGTTCGCAAGCCTTGTGTACGATGAGGGCTGCTTTACGCTTTCCGCGATTTTTTTTATCAGAAGCTTGACGGCTCTCTCGTTCCTGATTTTGTAGCGCGAAATCAAATCGCCGAAATAGATTTTGTTGTAAAGGTTGCTGAGCCAAAGCCGCTTTTCCGCTCCCTGCGCATAGTGAAGCTCAGGAAGTCCGCCGTTGTAAAAATACGTCTCGAATTCTCGCACGATTTCATTTTTGCTGCGGATAAGGGAAACCGGATCCGTGCTGATTCCGTTCAGGGAAAGATGCTCTGCGAACGAAAACGGAAAAACGTTCTGAACAAGAAATCTTCCGCCAAGAACGGTTGCCATTTCCTTGGAAAGCATTTTGGCATTGCTTCCGGTGATGAAAACCGGATATTTGTTGTCCGCCAGCCGGCGTGCGAATTTTTCCCAGCCCACGACATTCTGAATCTCGTCAAGAAAAACAAAAGGCTTGTGGCTGAACATCTCGCCGTAGCACTGCAGAAGCAGGTCAAGGTCGGCAAGCTCAATTCCGTCAAGGCGGTCGTCCTCAAAGTTGAAGTAAAGAATTTCCTCTATTTTATGCCCCTCTGCCAGCAGGTCATGAATGCACTGGAACAGATAAAATGACTTGCCGGCGCGCCGTATTCCCACAAAAATATAGTTGAAGTTCGGCTGGATTTTTATGCTGCGGCGAAACAGATGCACAGACTGCACGAACCTCTGATTTTCGAGAATCACTTCCTTCACTTTGTCCTTATTTATGCTCATGCGGTAATTATATTGTTCAAAAAAGGAAAAATCAAGAATAATTCACCTTATAAGGTGGTAAATTTACTGTATTTAACACTGTATAGGGTGAAAAATCACTAAAAACAGGGAGAACGAGATAAATTTGTAAAGAATTCCGCCTTATAATCTATGCGCCAAAAGCGGGCAAATCCTTTACTCCAAAATTTTGAGAAACACGGCGCAGCTTTCAACTTCTGTGAATCCGGTTTTCCTGTAGAAGCTGTATGCCGGAATTCCGTGTTCCGTCTGAAGATAAATTGCGCCTATGTTTTTCTTTTTGAGCGAATCTTCAATTCCTTTCATAAACAGTTTTCCGTTTCCTTTTCCCTGAGCTTCCCTGCATATAAAAAAATCATCGAGAATATATTCGGTTCCGCTCCACCAGTGCCGAATGCAGCCTATTGCGGCTCCGCAAAGTTTTCCGTCAATAAAAAATCCGAAGACAAGCGAGCCTCTCCGCCGGGTCATGTCGCAGATATATTCGTGAAGCTGAAGCGGGTCGTTCCATCCGTCATTATATACTAGTAATATAGCATGTTTTTTATGTTTTTAAACATTTCAAATTCTATACGTTTATAATTACAATTCTCCTTAAAGTTTTTCGCACAGCCATTGTATAGCAGGAAGATAGTTTTCTGAACGGCCTTTCTTCTCAAGCACAGAGAAAACAAATTTCTTATTTTCCTTTGCCAGCTGAGCCGGAATTGATTCAAATAATCTGTTTATTCTAGCAAGAAGCGTAAGGTCAATCTCCTCATTTTCATCCAGATGCTTACCAAAATCATCTCTATATTCTTCAATAATATCGCGCTGATCCTGCCAGACTACATTCATATCATTTGTAGTAATAAACTGATCTACAATATAAGGAGTTTTCAAGACTTTGAGATAGATACAAATCTTTACGGATATAGATTTTTACACCTGCAATTGCACTACAGTTTTAATCAAATTTGAATTGCAGTAATTTTAATCTTTTCAGCCTTTAGCCAGTTTAAAAATCCAGATTCAAAAAGTTGTTTTCTTCTGAAAAAATCGCTGCGGCTTGAAATATTTTGTTTCATCAGCATTTTCATCATTCTTTCATAATTTTCGGGTAGTTTTTCAAAAGAATAAGTGTAATAACTTAAACGGTTGTCAGGCGCAACATAGCTTCCATTTATGTAATATAGACAGCAAATTCCAAGCTTTATGGCTTTGTCAAGATTTTCATGCAGTTGAATATAAGCCGCCCGGCGCAACCATTTGTCGCAAATATAATCTCCGATAAGACGTTCAATTTCAAAAATAGTTTTTTCAAAATATGATTTTAGTTCTTTCTTTTTAAGAAATTCAATTTTACTAAGTTCTTTTGAAAACAAATCATTTTCGTCATACAAAATCTTTGATTCCAGAATTGACCATTTTCCAGGTTCATCAAATGTTTCAAATTTATGGACATAAACAAACGGGCGAATATCTATTTCAAAACCAATTTTTTCATCATCAATAAAAGTTTCCACACAGTGATAAGGAATCTCTGGTTCTATATCTTTTCCAAAAACTGTATTCGCGTCAAAATTCGGTTCATTTGTCATTACAATCAAATCCACATATCCGCCAAGCTTCCCTGGAAAATAATCACCACGAGCCACAGAACCGCTTAAAAGAATTGTCTGAATCTTTTCTTTTTCCAAACCGGCAACATATTTTTCAGTCAAACCGCGCAGATGTCCAACAAAATCTTTTTGCCGCGCTTTCATTTCATTTAAATTCTTCATAAAGTCCTCTATAAAATTATATCAAAAATATCAGTGTCCGTGCAGAATTTATTTTCCTAAACCTGACACGACGCTGTCATGTTAATATGCTATAATCAGCCATGCACTTTTCAGAAGCAAAAGGAATTCTTTCGGCGCGGGGAGGAATGAACATTTACCGCGGCTGCACGCACGGCTGCATTTACTGCGATTCAAGAAGCCGCTGCTACCAGATAAACCACGATTTTGAGGACATCGAGGTAAAGCGGAATGCGCCGGAACTTTTGGAGCAAAAGCTTTCTTCCAAGCGCAAAAAATGCATGATTGGAACGGGCGCGATGTGCGACCCATACATGCACTGCGAGGCGGAGCTTGGCCTTATGCGCCGCTGCCTTGAAATAATCAAAAGGCGCGGATTCGGAGTTACCGTGCACACAAAAAGCGACCTGATTCTGCGCGACATCAATATAATAGAAGAAATCAACGCAAAATCAAAAGCCGTTGTCCAGATGACGCTTACGACCGCGGACAAAAATCTTTGCCGGCTCATAGAGCCTGCGGTCTGCACAACGGACGGGCGCGCAAAAGTTCTTGCCGAATGCAGAAAACGAAAAATTCCGACAGTCGTGTGGCTTTCGCCTTTTCTTCCGTTCATAAACGACACCGAGCAGAATGTCCGCCGCCTTATGGAAATCTGCGTTCAGGAAAAAGTGCGCGGAGTTATCTGCTTTAAAATCGGGCTTACACTGCGCGAAGGAAACCGCGAATATTTTTACAGCAAGCTGGACCAGCATTTTCCAGGATTAAAAGAAAAATACATCCGCACCTATGGAAACGCTTACGAAGTTACAAGCCCGGACAACGACCGCCTGCTGCAGATAATCAGAACCGAATGTGAAAAAAATGGAATAGAGTGGCGGCTGGAAAAAGTGTTTGAATACATGAACACTTTTCCGCAGGAAAAACTGGAAGCCGCGCAGGGAATGCTTGAGTTTTAGAAAAACTTTCGGATTTTATGTTCATAAAAAGTTCCTGGTAATTCCTACGAATTTTTGTTCTTACGCTGATTGAATTGCGGACACAAACTTTATAGAATTGCCTTATGATTTTGAATATTTTGGCTGTTGCGGCGGGCGGAGCGGCGGGAAGCGTTTTGCGCTATCTTTTTACGCTGATTCCTGTGAAGAGCGTTTTTCCTTTTCAGACTTTTGTTGTGAATATGCTTGGTTGCTTTGCGATTGGTGTTGTTACAACACTGGCTTCTTTGGCGGCGCAAAAGGTTTCTTTTAGGTTCAGTCCGCTTGTTGTGCTTTTTCTTAAGACTGGCGTTTGCGGCGGATTCACGACTTTTTCTACGTTTGCGTTGGAAAGTGCGAATTTTGTTTCGGAGAAGAACTTTTTTATAGCGGCGCTTTACGCTTTTTCAAGTTTGATTTTGGGAATTCTGTGCGTGATTGCCGGGCAAAATTGCATCCGGTAGGCAGGTAAATTTTAAAATGCGGCAGGGATTGGAAGGGTGAGCGCATTTTGAAAAAATGCGTGAAAACAAACGCGGAGCGTTTGGTCGGAGGCGGAAGCCGAAGCCCTGGAAAGCCCGGTTTTTGGCAGTTTGCGAAAGCGAACGGACAAAAAGCCGCCCGAATTTAAAAATTTGAAAATTCGACACTTTTTTTCTTTTCTGCTATGATTTGCGTATGAAAAGCGATTATCTTACTTCAAAGCCGGCGTTTTACGCGCTTTTTGTTTTTTCACTTCCGATTATAATCGGCAATTTGTTCCAGCAGCTTTACACGATGGTCGATTCGGCGGTTGTGGGGCGGTTTGTGGGCGAGCAGGCTCTGGCGGCGGTCGGCGCGTCGTATTCGCTTACGTTTGTTTTTATCTGCGTGGCGATTGGCGGCGGTGTCGGCTCTTCGGTGATTGTGAGCAAATATTTTGGCGCGCGCAATTTTTCTGCGATGAAGACGGCGGTCAGCACTGCGTTTTTGACGTTTCTGGGTATCAGCGTTTTTCTTGGCGCGGTGGGAATTGTAATAAACCGTCCGCTTCTTGTGCTTTTAAAGACTCCTTCAGACGCGCTGGACATGGCTCTTGTCTATCTGCGGATTTATTTTCTGGGTCTGCCGTTTTTGTTCATGTACAACGTGATTTCCTCGATGTTCAATGCGATTGGAAATTCGCGGATTCCGCTTGTATTTCTGATTTTTTCTTCAGTTCTGAATGTCGCGCTGGACTTTCTGTTTGTAGCGGTGTTTAAGACAGGCGTTGCAGGAGCGGCATGGGCCACGCTGATTGCCCAGGGGCTTTCGTGCGTTCTGTCGTTCGCGGTTTTTATGCGCACGCTTGGGAAATTCAAGGATTCGGAAGATGGACTTTCGGCGGCCGAAGAAACTTCCGATGGCGCAGTCTTAATGTCTGGCGGCGCAAGTTTTTGTGGCGGCAGTCTGACCCGCGGCGGTTACAGGAAATTCAGATTTTTTGACGGACGCGAGCTTTCATCAATGGCGAAAATCGCAATTCCTTCCATATTGCAGCAGTCCACCGTTTCTATCGGGATGATGCTGGTTCAGTCCGTGGTGAACAGTTTCGGCTCGGAAGCGCTTGCCGGATATTCTGCGTTCAGCCGCATTGCGTCGATTGCGATTGTTCCTATGGCTGCGTTGAACAATTCAATGTCCTCTTACACGGCGCAAAATATAGGGGCAGGAAAACCGGAGCGCGTTGTAAAAGGCTACCATGCGGCAAATCTTATGGTCGCGTTTTTTGCGGTAACGCTCTGCCTGTGCATTGAGATTTTTTATCGTCCGCTGATTTCTCTTTTTATCGGGGACGGCGGAAGCGAGACTGCTTTGCGCACAGGACAGGCCGCGCTGTGCTTTGAAGGATTTTTTTACTGCTGGATAGGATTTAAAATGGCCTGCGACGGACTTTTGCGCGGAGCGGGCGACATGAAAGTATTTACGCTTGCAAATTTAATCAATCTTTCAATCCGCGTGGTTGTCTCGGTCGTATGCGCTCCGCGGTTCGGAATTGAATGGGTCTGGTATTCCGTTCCGATGGGCTGGTTCATGAACTTTGTAATTTCGTTCGCGGAATACAGAACCGGAAACTGGAAAAAAAGATTATAAAAATGCCGCCGGAGCATAAGACATCCACAGATGAATTAAGTAGTCCGGCGGCCATCGCTATAAAATATAACAGCTCCTAGAATTCGTTTCCCGGAAAGCGCGGAATCAAATCTGTAGCTTTTTTTATTTCCCCATCGGTCGGGATGTAGTCGCTCATCGTTCCGTTGTTGAACGCTTCGTAGGCTTTCATATCAAAGTAGCCTGTTCCTGTAAGACCGAACAGGATTGTCTTTTCCTCGCCGGTTTCCTTGCATTTTAAGGCTTCGTCGATTGCAACCTTGATTGCGTGGCTTGATTCAGGAGCCGGCAAAGTTCCTTCTGAACGGCAGAAAAGCTCAGCCGCCTTGAAAACTTCCGTCTGCTCAACGCTTCTTGCCTCAATGTAGCCGTCGTGGTAGAGCTGGCTTACAATCGCGCTCATTCCGTGGTAGCGAAGTCCGCCTGCGTGGTTTGCGCTTGGCATGAACTGCGAGCCGAGCGTGTACATTTTCTGCATCGGGCAGACCTCGCCTGTGTCGCAGAAGTCGTAGGCGAACACTCCGCGCGTAAGGCTTGGGCATGAAGCCGGTTCAACCGCGATGAACTGGTAGTCCTTTTCACCGCGCAGTTTTTCTCCCATGAACGGGCTTATAAGTCCGCCCAAATTCGAGCCGCCGCCGGCGCATCCTATTATTACGTCCGGCTTGATTCCAAACTTGTCCATCGCGGCCTTTGCTTCCATTCCGATTATCGACTGTTGAAGCAGTACCTGGCTCAAAACCGAACCCAGAACGTATCTGTAGCCGTCATGCTTTGTGGCGTATTCAACCGCTTCCGAAATCGCGCAGCCCAAAGAGCCTGTGCATCCCGGATATTCGGCGTTAATCTTTCTTCCTATTTCAGTTTCCATGCTTGGAGAAGGAATCGCCTGCGCTCCGTAAGTTCTGATTACCTCGCGGCGATGAGGCTTCTGTTCATAGGAACACCGAACCTGATAAACGCGGCAGTCCAGGCCAAGATATGCGCACGCCATGGACATAGCAGTTCCCCACTGGCCGGCACCTGTTTCCGTAGTAACACCTTTAATCCCCTGCTCCTTCGCGTAGAATGCCTGGGCGATTGCCGAGTTCAGCTTGTGGCTTCCTGATGTATTGTTTCCTTCAAACTTGTAGTAGATTTTTGCCGGCGTTCCGAGCTTCTTTTCAAGGCAGTAAGCCCTTGTAAGCGGAGAAGGACGGTACATCTTGTAAAAATTCAGAATCTCCTGTGGAATCGGAATGTAGCGGTCGGTTTCGTTCAGCTCCTGCTTCACAAGCTCCTTGCAGAAAACGTGCTCAAGCTCTTCCGCAGTGCAAGGCTTTAGCGTTCCCGGATTCAAAAGAGGCGCGGGCTTGTTCTTCATGTCGGCGCGCATATTGTACCAGAACTGTGGCATCTCTTCTTCGTTCAAGTAGATTTTGTAAGGGATTTTCTTTGTATCCATAAGTTCCTCCTGTAAGGTGTAAAGTTTGCAACGCAGCAGTTCTGCGCTTGTTTTTGTTTCTATAAATAGTAATATATAGGTCTTTTGTGATTCTGTCAATAGTAACGAAGCTATGCAAAAAAAATATGAGCGGCAGACATTCTTGCTTTCTTTATTTTTTTCTCCGTTAAAAATGATTTGTTCGCCGGAATCAATGAATAAAATCCTGTTTTTCAATAAGGATAAAAATGCCGAAAAAGATAATAGAAAATAATTTACAAGGAGTTGCACTATGAACGAAACATTAAAAAATCTTGAAACACGCAGAAGCTGCCGCAAATTCAAGCCTGACATGATTTCTGAAGAAGATTTGAATGCTGTAATCCGAGCCGGAACTTTTGCGCCGACCGGAAAAAATCTTCAGTCGCCAATAATTATTGCGGTTACAAACAAAGAGTTTCGCGACAAAATCAGCGAAGAAAACCGAAAAATCGGCGGCTGGAGTGAAGGCTTTGATCCGTTTTATGGCGCACCTGTGATTTTAATTGTTCTTGCCGATAAAAGCGTTTCTCCAAACTACATTTACGATGGCTCGCTCGTTATGGGAAATCTGATGAATGCAGCGAAAAGTTTAGGACTCGGCTCAATCTGGATTCACCGCGCAAAGCAGGAATTTGAAAGCGATTTTGGCAAAAAAATTCTTTCAGACCTTGGAATAAAGGGCGATTTTGAAGGAATCGGGCACGTTGCACTTGGTTACGCTGCCGAAGGCGGAGAAGCAAAAGCCGCTCCTCGCAAAGAAAACTACGTTTATTGGGTGAAGTAAAAATGCACTTTCATTGCTCGGTTATGCCGGGCAATGTCAATATGAAATTTTCTGATTTTAATTTTTACTGAACTTTTTTGTACCAGTTGATAACTTCGCCTAGATTTTCCGCGCAAACTTTTTCTCCGCCGTGAAGCATAATTTCAAGCATTTCATTTTCCTGCTGTGTGCGGTCTGTTTTTGCTCCAAGTTTTTTTGTTATCATTTTTACCATCAGGTTCATCATAAGGCGGTAGATTCCGCGCAGTTTTTTCACATCGAAATTTCCCTGCAATGTGAAAAGAGGAATTGCAACTGGAACAGAAGTTTTTTCGCGGATTTGTTCTGTGCGTGTTCCAGTTCGTTCCATGCCGACTGCGCAGACTGCTTTGATTTTGTATTCTTTTGCAGCCGCCTTGTAGCCTTTTACTTGCGCCGCCATTATCCAGCCAAGATAAATGATTTCGCTTCCTGCCTCGACTTTTGACTTTGCTTCTTCCATTGAAAATGCCGGAAGTCCGGTTTGTTCCGCGAGCATCTTTGCATATTGCGCCGTGCTTTCTGTGTTTGTTGTGTAGATGATTGCTTTCATTTTTTCCTCCGAAATTATTTTGATTATTTTTCAGCCCGTTCTTTTTCGAGCCGTTCTATAAAATTTTTTATGTGATTTTCAAGCTGAACAAAAACTGATTTTTTTGCGTTCTCTTCTGCGCCGTCATAAACGCTGTAAAGAATAAAAATTGGTCCGTAAAATTCAAGCGCAAGTTGTCTTGCTTTCGGCTTTGATTTTGTCATCTTTTTGAAAATTTTTGTCATGTATTCAAGCGGTCCGGTTCCAAGATAATTCTGATAAAGGTCAGACATTTCCTTGCTGCGGAACTGTTCCAGCGTAAGCATTTTGCGGAACTTTGCGGAAAAATTTTCTTCCGTCCAATGCCTGAATTGCGCAATGCTGTACTTGCGGATTTTTTCAGTTGGAATATGAATGTATGCTTCCGCGAATTTTTTTTGTTCAGTTTCTGGCATTTCGTATTTTTTTGCGCGCTCCAAGTCAAGCTTTGCCATGCGTTCAATAATCTGCTCAAGAATTTGTTGTTTGCTTTCGTAATGTTTGTAAAGTGCGCCCTTTGTGATTTTTAGTTGAGACGCAATGTCGCTCATGGAAGTTCCTAAAAATCCGTTTTGTGAAAAAAGTTCAAGCGCAGTTTCTATAATTTGCTCTTTTGTTTCGCAGGACATTTTATCTCCGTTTTGAATTTTGATATTAAGTAACCGTTCGTTTACTTATGAATGTATTTTAGTTATCAAGCGGTTACTTATCAAGATGAGTTGATTTTTTTTTGACAAAGTATTTCTAAAGCGAATACTTTAATTTGGGGAATTTTTTCAAGTTGTCATAAAAAACTAACAAAAAACTTATGTATTTTTCATTTGCTTTATTTAAAAAGAGTGCTAAAATATTTTAAGAAATCATTTTTTCGGAGGTAATTATGAAAAAAATGCTGAAACTTGCTGCGGTGCTTGTTGCGCTGTTTGCAATGACAAACTTTATCGCCTGCTCTGATGGCGGCAGTTCAAGTAGTAGCGGGGGGGGGACTAATGACGTAACCTCTAATGACGGAGGAAGCACAACCAATCTCAATGGTCATGTTGGAAAATATTATACAATGTACTAATGGATATTTTTCTGATGCGAAATTGAAGTCATGTATATATTTTGAAACAAACAAGTCCGGAACTCTTTGGTATTATAATGACAATTATACAGTTTTGAATAAAACAAGTTTCACTTACACTGCCACTATGGATGAGTACGGCACAAAAAGGCTGGATATTACTTGGGAAGGAAAATTGTCATCCGTTGAAGCAACCTTTGAAGATGATGACTATTTTATAATTATGATGTTTTTTGATGATGGCGATGTGTCAGATTATCATGTGGACACGAAACCTGACGTTCTAAATTAAATCAAAAATAATATTAAATAACAACTTTTAATTTTAGTGTTATTTTTTTTGCCTGCCAGAACACAAAGTTTTTTTGAAGCATTTGTTGTTGGCAGGTTTATTTATTTTAAATAGTATAGATTCTTCTTCTGTAAAAATATAGAATTGCAATGTGAAGAAATTTTTTATTCTTTTTTCAACTGTATTTTTATTTTCAGCCTTGCTTATTTCGTGCCATATTTTTGATGAGGATGACGATGATTCTGACCGAATCCGCCAGAATTCATGGGATTATGCGAATATTCCTGACAGCCGGAATTGCGGCGCTTAGGTTCGCGTCTGCCGTAATACAGTGCAAGGTTCTTCTTTTCCGCGGATGTCTCCAAAAAACTATGGATAAAATCGTCCACTATGCAATATAATGTAATCAGGCTGTTTTTAGTCATGGCATTCCCCCGTTTGAAATGTATGGCAAGGCAGTAGAAAACAGCGAAAATCTGGTCTAAAAGCGATAGAAGCTATTTCATATCTTGCCATCGTTCTTTTGTGAGGCAGTTTGTGTGTCCAATCCGCACCTCGTTTAAAAGGGGAACAGGAATTTCGTTGTAAGTATGGTGAAAGACGAACTTCAGTTTTTCCTGCGTGCGCTTTGATTTTATGTTTCCGTCGTAGTAGCCGCACCAGATTTTGTTCATCCCAAGTTCTTCGAATCCACGGCGAATTAGTTCAGCTGCTGCTTCGGGAATGTAGCCTCTTCCCCAAAACGGTTTTCCTATCCAGAATCCAAGTTCGCATTCATCATATCGTTCGGTCATGTCGGTGTACCCGTTGAGTTTGAGTTCGACTGCTCCGATTGCCTTGTTGTCTTCCTTTTTGCATACGGCATAACATTCGCTTCCGCGGAAAACGTTTCTGATACCTTCAAGGCTTTCTGTATCGGCTTCAGTCCATCTACGCAAAATCAGACGTTCCGTTATTTTTGGAAATGCCGAAAGTTTTTTGTAAAAAACGCCGTCCCAACATTCCGTGCAGTCAAAGTTTCCTATTTTGATTTTTTTTTCAAGCGCAGAAATTATAGAATGAAAAAATCAGTTTCTCAACCTTTGCAAAATTTTTTAATTGACTTGATGACAACAGGTCTGCATTTGTTTTATCATTAATCAAAATTGAAAACGAGAAAATAAATTTTATGCAGAAAAATATTTTTGTTCCAGAGCATATTGTGCATCCGTTCAGTCCGTTTTTTTGTGAAGATTCATGCGTTCTTATTGTGGGAAGCCTTCCGTCTGTAAAGTCGCGGAAAAATGGATTTTACTACGGACATCCGCAGAACCGTTTTTGGAAAATGCTTGCCCTTGTTTTTTGCGAGGAGATTCCGAAGTCTACAGAAGAAAAGAAAAATTTTTTGAGGCGGAATAAAATCGCAGTTTACGATTCAATCAAGGAATGCACAATTTGCGGCTCATCTGACAGTTCAATCCGAAGCGTTGTTCCTTCCGACATAAAATCGATTGTTGAAAATTCCAAGGTCAAAAAAATTCTTGCCAATGGAAAAACTGCCGCAAAATATTTTCTAAAATATCAGGATGAAAATTTGTGCTCCATGCTAAAAACGCTTCCGTCCACAAGTCCTGCCAACGCTTCATTTTCCCTTGAAAAACTTGCGGAAATTTGGCGTGCGGAATTTGAAAAATAAATTCAAGTCATTTTTTTTGCTTTTCAAATCCCATAGAAAATATTTTCAGTTTGTTCTATAATACTGCCACATCATTTTTTACAGAGGCTTTTTATGTCTAACTATCCTTTTCAAAATATCGAAGTAAAATGGCAGAAGTACTGGGAAGAAAACAAAACTTTCCGCGTAGAAGAAGACAAATCATTTTCAAAAGAAAAACGCAGATATATTCTTGATATGTTTCCGTATCCGAGTGGTGCGGGGCTTCATGTAGGACATCCTGAAGGCTACACTGCCACAGATATTTACAGCCGCTACTTGCGCATGAACGGCTACAATGTTTTGCATCCGATGGGATATGATTCATTCGGGCTTCCTGCTGAAAACTATGCGATAAAAACTGGAACTCATCCTTCAATCACAACAAACGCTAACATTGCGAATTTTACACGCCAGATAAAAGCTCTTGGATTCAGTTATGACTGGGACAGATGCGTTTCAACTTGTGATCCTGAATATTATAAATGGACTCAGTGGATTTTCCTTCAGCTTTACAAAAAAGGCTTGGCTTACGAGGCTGCAACTCCAATCAACTGGTGTCCTTCCTGCCTTACAGGTCTTGCAAATGAGGAAGTAAAAGAAGGCAGGTGCGAAAGATGCGGTGCAGTTGTAACACGCAAGACAATCCGCCAGTGGATTTTAAAAATCACCGATTACGCAGAACGTCTCCTTGAAGATCTTGATTTGCTTGACTGGCCTGAAAGTGTAAAGCTCATGCAGAAAAACTGGATTGGAAAATCTTGCGGTGCGGAAGTTGAATTTGAAGTCGCTGGCAAAGACGGAAACGGAAGCGGAAAATATTTGAAAGTATACACAACAAGAGCCGACACGCTTTTTGGCTGCACTTACATGGTAATGTCGCCGGAACACAAAATGCTTAAGGAACTCACAACTCCAGAGCAGAAAGCGGCAGTAGAAGCTTATGTTGAAGAGGCCGCAAAAAAATCCGACCTTGAGCGCACTGACTTGAACAAGAACAAAACAGGAGTCTTTACAGGAAGCTACGGAATTGATCCTGTAAACGGAGCGAAGGTTCCAATCTGGATTTCTGATTACGTTTTGACTTCTTACGGAACTGGCGCGATTATGGCTGTTCCTGCGCACGATGAGCGCGACTGGGATTTTGCAAAGAAATTCAATCTGCCGATTATAAAAGTAATTGCTACAAAAGAAGACATTGTTTCTCTTGGCGGTGGAGATGAAAAGAAAGGCGCGGAACTTTTACAGGCCGCTTCAAAAAATCCAGAGGAATACAAAAAGCTTGTTGATGCCCACCCGGAAATTTTCTGCGTGGCAAACGAATGCACTTCCGCAAAGGACGGATATTCAATCAACTCGGAATTCATTACAGGAAAAAGCACAAAAGACGCGATTCAGGAAATGATAAAATTCCTTGAAGAAAAAAAATGCGGAAAGGCAACTGTAAACTACAAGCTCCGCGACTGGATTTTCAGCCGTCAGCGTTACTGGGGAGAGCCAATTCCTCTTGTTCACTGCGAAAAATGCGGATGCGTTCCAGTGCCTGAAAAAGACTTGCCTGTAAAGCTTCCTGATGTAAAATCCTATCAGCCAACAGGAACTGGCGAAAGTCCTCTTGCCGCAATCGAATCCTGGGTTAACACGACTTGCCCTAAATGCGGTGGAAAGGCAAAGCGCGAAACAAACACAATGCCTCAGTGGGGCGGCTCATGCTGGTATTATCTTCGCTACCTTGATCCAAAAAACAATTCAGAGTTCTGCTCAAAAGAAAAAGAGGAATACTGGATGCCGGTTGACCTTTATGTAGGCGGAGCTGAGCACGCGGTTCTTCACCTTTTGTATGCAAGATTCTGGCACAAAGTTCTTTACGACATAGGAGCAGTTTCAACAAAAGAGCCGTTCCATCGCCTTATAAACCAGGGACTTATAACTTCGTTTGCATTCCAGCGCAAAAACAAAACTCTTGTTCCAACTGACGAAGTTGAAGAAAAGGACGGAAAATATTTTGAAAAGGCGACAGGCGAGCAGGTTGAGCAGATTATCGCCAAGATGTCAAAGTCGCTCAAGAATGTTGTAAATCCTGATGAAATGATTCAGAAGTACGGAGCCGATTCTGTGCGTATGTACGAAATGTTCATGGGACCGCTCACTGTTTCCAAGCCATGGAACACGCAGGGACTCGTAGGAATAAACCGCTTCCTTGAAAAAGTCTGGAACATAAGCGAAAAGCCAATGGACGAAATCGACATAAAAGGCAAGCTTGAAGACAAAGCTCTTGTTGCGCTTAGAAAAACTTTCGCCCAGACAATCAAAAAAGTTACGGAAGACACTTCTTCTCTCAGCTTCAACACCGCAATCAGCCAGATGATGATTTTTATAAACGAAGCTTCAAAGTTCAATTCTCTTCCAAAAGAAATGTGGAAGGATTTTGTTCTTATTCTTAGCCCTTATGCTCCTCACCTTGGCGAAGAGCTTTGGCAGAAACTCGGCGGAACAAAAACTGTGGCTTACGAAAAATGGCCTTCGTTCAGCGAGGAATTCTGCAAGGAAGACAGCATTCAGATTGTCGTAATGATAAACGGAAAACTCCGCGACAAATTTGAAGCTGCTCCCGGAACAGACGATGAAACGCTCAAGAATCTTGCTTCCCAGACAGAAGGCTATAAAAAGTTCACAGACGGAAAGACAATTGCAAAAGTCATTGTTGTAAAAGACAAGCTTGTAAACATCGTGGCAAAGTAAATGAACTCGACAAGCTTAAAAGCTCATTACATCAAAGTGGCAGGAGTTGTGGCTCTCGTTGGAAATGCAGTTCTTGCCGCTGTGAAGTTTTTGTTCGCATATCTTTCAGGTTCTCTTGCGGTTGCAGGTGATGCAATTGACAGTTCCACCGATGTTCTGATTGCGCTTGTAACTTTGTTTGTAAGCCGCATAATTCAGCAGCCGGGCGACAAGGAGCATCCTTGGGGGCACGCAAGAGCTGAAACTACTGCGACAATGGCCTTGGCTTTTATAATTTTCTTTGCGGGCGCGCAGATTGTACTTTCCGCAGCAAAAAAAATTATCCTGCATGATTTTCAGGCTGAAACTTCACTTGTGGCGGTTTATGCGGCCGTTGTTTCGATTGTGGGAAAATCTCTTCTTGCTTTGATTCAGTTTCACTACGGAAAAATCGCCGAAAGCGAAATTGTAAAGGCAAACGCCCAGAACATGAAAAGCGACATAATGCTTTCCGCGGCAGTTCTTGCAGGCCTTTTATGCTCCGAATTTTTTAAGCTACCTTTCCTTGACCCGGCAATTGCGTTGCTTGTGGGACTTTGGGTTATAAAAAATGCCGCCTCCCTTTTTGCGAGGATGAACCTTGAGCTTATGGATGGAAACGCCGACAGCTCGCTTTATAAAAAACTGTTCGATGCGGTTGCGACAGTTTCTGGTGTCCAAAATCCGCATAAGGCAAGAATCCGCAGAATGGCTTCAAGCTTTGACATTGACTTGGACATTGAAGTTGACCCGTCGCTTTCCGTTTACGAGGCGCACGAGCTTAGCGAGCAGGTTGAAAGTGCAATCCGCAGGGAAATTCCTGAAATTTACGACATTGTGATTCATGTTGAGCCGAAAAATTCCGATTTGCATCAGCCTAAGGAAGAATTCGGCTTGAATCCTCAAAATTTATGAGGAATATTTAATATTCTTTTGGAAAATTCAATATTTGCGAAGAATAACTTATATCCTTGAATATTTATACAAAGAACTCAGGAATATACAAAAATCTTCAAGAATATGTATAAAAATACAAGAATATCTCTTGTTTTTGAAGAAAACTCCTTAAAACTGAAAATTCACACTTGAATGAAGCGTTCATGAGGCTGTTTTTGAAAATAATCACGAATTTCTTTGCGGCTTTCTTCATTTGACTTGTAATTAAGCATTTTTGTCTGGAAATAATGTCCGAATTCGAACTGCGCGCAGTAGTACGAAAAAAATCTCTGAATCCGCGTCTTGTGGAATTCCTTTGGCTGGAATTTTTCAACATTGTCTATAAAGTTCAACGCAGTTTGCATCCTGTCAATTGTAATTTTTTCCGCGGAATCTTCAAGGCCGTTTTTTATTTGCGCGAAAATCCAGGAACGTTCGGCGGCGGCTCTTGCAATCATGATTCCGTCTGCTTCCGGGGCTTTTTGAATGGCAAACTTTGCGCTGGCGGTGTCCTTTATGCAGCCATTTACATAGACTTTGATTTTTTTTTCATACCGCTGTGAAAGTTTTTTCGCAAACTCGTACCTTGGAAGTCCGCGGTATTTTTCCTTGATTGTGCGCGCATGAAGCGTTATAAGCTCAACTCCGTTTTCTACAAGCATATCTGTAAAGTTGAAAAAAGTTTGCTCCGTGAAATTTTCGTTTCCAAGCCTGCATTTTACGCTAAATCTGAAATGGTTTTGTGTTTTTTCTTCTATTAAGTCCAGCGATTTTTTTACTTTTGAGACTGCTTCTGCGGTTTCTTTTAGTGGCTTTAGCATCCAGGCGATTCCGGCTCCTGTCTTGTAGATTTGCGGGGCAGAGCAGCCCATGTTCAAGTCGATTCCGATTCCGCCTTTCTCGCACACAATTTCAGCTGCCTTTGCCAACGATTCCGCGGAAGTTCCCGTGAGCTGCCACACGATTTTTTCCGGGCAGGGTCCGTTCATAAGATAATATTTTTCAAACGGTCCCATATTCAAAAGCGAAGAGGCATTTATCATTTCGGTGAAATATTCATCGCAGCCTCCGAATTCTTCCACAGAAATCCTGAATGCTTCATGGCTCAAGGTTGCCATTGGCGCGCAGATAAGTTTCATTTTGAATTCAAGTATTCCGCAAAAAGTTCAGCGGCATCAGCGCAGAGTTCCGGGCAAGGGCGTTTTTTGTAGTATTCTTCTGTTCTTTTTTCTGAAACTGGAGAATCTGCTTTTCCTTCCACGGAATTTTTTCGCAGGTAGTTTTGGGATTGTCCGAGCGGAGAAAGTCCAAGAAGTTCCCGGCAGATAAACGAGCCGTTCTTTTTCTTGAACTTTTCGCACAAAAATTGTCCGTCTTTGTAAACTGAATCCTTGGCTTCTTTGTCCTTTGGGTCTGAACTGCCGTTTTTTATGCTCAATGCAAGCAGCATTCCGTTTACCGCACCGCACATTTCACGCAGCCTGCAAGTTCCGCCGCCAAATGCCTGGGCAGATTTTAATGCAAGCTCCCGGTCAATTCCAAGTTCCCCACAGAAAACTTCAAGAACTGACTGGGCGCAATTGAAACCGCTTAGAAAATTTTCCTTTGCGCGTTTTTTTGCTTCTTCCGGGGAAATCATAGCACCTCTATAGATTTTGCGGCTTCTTCAATAAAAGGAGCGTCAAGAGATTCAATTTCGCCTTTGTCAACAGCAGCAGACATATTCTGTTCGATTGGAATGCGGGCAAGAACTTTTAGATTGAATTCTTCCGCGATTTTTCCGATGTTGCTTTCACCGAAGACTTTTATTTCTTTTCCGCAGTCCGGGCATTTTACGTAGCTCATGTTTTCTACAAGGCCCAAAACCGGAACATTCATCATGTTTGCCATGTTTACGGCTTTTTCAACGATTACGCGCACAAGCTGCTGCGGCGAAGAAACAATTATAATTCCGTCTATTGGAAGCGACTGGAAAACTGTGAGCGGAACATCTCCAGTTCCCGGCGGACAGTCAACGAACATAAAATCAACGTCTTCCCAAAGAACATCTGTCCAGAACTGGCGCACTGCCCCGGAAATAACTGGACCACGCCAAACAACCGGATCAGTTTCGTTCTGCAGAAGGAAATTCATCGACATAAGCTGAATGCCTGACTTTGACTTGACTGATTTTAAGTATCCGCCTTCGCTTCCATCGCTGTTTTTTTCTGAAACACTTTCAGCGCGCACATTTCCAAGCCCGAATGAAGTTGGAATGGAAGGTCCTGTAATGTCAGCGTCAAGAATTGCTGTCCTGAATCCGTCTTTATTTACTTTGCAGGCTAAAAGACTTGTTACAAGCGATTTTCCGACTCCGCCTTTGCCAGAAACAATTCCGATAACTTTTTTTACAGAAGAGCCTGAATGAAGATTTTCCTTTAAAGGCTTTTTTTCACATTTGTCTCCGCAGCTGGAGCAGTTTCCACCACAAGCCATTTTTCACCTCTATTTTTTTGTATTTAGTTTGCAATGAATATAATCAAATTTCCTCAAAAATACAATAAAAGACTTATGCAATGACAGGGCAACGCATTATAAATGTATTCAGCATAAAACTGGCTCCAAGTCACGGGTTCCTGGTTCAAAATCGCGCAATGATGCGCTACAAGCTGATTGTTGCAAAGTAACCATAGAATTGAGCGCTCACGCGGTCGCAACAATCAGAGTGTTTTTGCCCCAGAAACCGTTCCTTCGCGCAAACTTTAGTTAAAATATTTATAATGCGTTTGCCGTGTATGCAATGATAATATGCGTTATGCACAGTGAATATATTGAAGAAAATATAAAAAAATGTTAATCTATAATTCACTCTCATTAAAATGTGGTAAAATAAACTCTTTAGTGGGGGGGTACTTATTGATATTTTATGCTTCGTTACTGACTTTTGTTTTGAGCCTTTTGCTGACTTGGCTTATAATAAAGATTTGTAAAAAATACGAAATTTATGATGAAATAGATCCTCGCAAGATTCATAGCGGAAACATTCCTCGTTTGGGTGGTGTCGCAGTCTTTGTGTCTTTTTTTGTTTGCGCAGGAATCTACGTCTGCCTTTTTCAGAAGGGAGCATTTGATTTTGCCTGGCAAGCATTTTTAGGACTGCTTTTGATATTTGCCTTTGGATTTATTGACGACCTTGTTGATTTGCACGCACGGTTTAAGTTTTTAATTCAGATTGCTGCGGCTCTTTTGGTTGCACTGAGTCCTGTTGGAATCAACAAAATATTCTTTGTAAACTTGAATCCTGTTTTTGGAAAGATTTTTACTTTTTTTTGGATTTTGGTCTGTGTAAATGCTTTCAATTTGATTGACGGAATTGACTGGCTTTGCTCTGGAATTTCATTTCTTTCTATTATAACGTTTGGCGTTTTAAGCTTGATTTTTAGAACATACTCATTTTCGCTTTATTTTATTCTTGCGGGCGCAATTGCAGGATTTATGGTTTTCAATAGACCGCCGGCAAGAATATTCCTTGGAGATTCAGGAAGCCAGACTTTGGGTTTTGCTGTTGCAGTTTTTCCGCTTATTTACAAAGAATCTCCAAGTTTTGAGTATAACAAGATGCTCATAATGCTTCTTATTGCGTCTATTCCGCTTACAGATGTTATTGCCGCCACTTGGAGAAGACTCCGCGATCACCGTTCTATTTTCAGTGCGGACAGATCCCATATTCACCACAAAATGCTTAACGTTGGATTTTCACGATGCGCGACAATTGCATTCCTTTTGTGCCTTCAGGTTCTTATCTGCTTTTCAGTTTTGATTTCATACAAGCTTACTGTAAGAGTTGCGACTGCCGAGCTTTGCCTGTTTTTGGCTATAGTTGAGCTTGTTTTTATCACATTCCATTATCTGAATCATTCTGTAAATCTTAGAAGAACAGGACATCTTCAAGACCATCCAATGGAAGAGCACTAATCCTGTGTGTTTTTTTCGCTTCCGGTTATAAGCGGAACGTGCTTCCTGTTAGAACAGGAACGTTGTTTTTCTTTTAAGCGGAAACCTCTTCCTCTTCTAATAGGAATGCTTCTTTTGTTTGAGTATGAACATTCTTTTTGTTCATGCGGAAATGTTTTTTTTCTGGAAAATTCCCGTGCTTTTCACTTTGTTCTTATTTTGTTATACTTTCTGAAAATAAATTTCTGTCCACTTGATTTTTGGACAAAGAAAATTTTTAAGGAAAAACTATGTTAAGTCAAAAAGATTTGTTTAAATCCGCTGTGTTGAATGCTGTGAATCAGTTTAAAATTGAAAATAAAATAGATTGCCCTGAAATTGACGAAAAGCTTGTGCGTGTGGAAAATCCGCCGCGCCCTGAAATGGGAGACTTGGGAAGCCCGATGTTTCCGTTCGCCAAAATGTTCAGAATGGCTCCTCCTGCAATTGCCGCCTCCGTTGCCCAGTCGCTTAAAAAATCCGCGGAAAACGATGCGTCTCTTGCTTCTCTTGGTGAATTTGACGCTGCCGGTCCTTATGTGAATATAAAGTTAAATAAGGCTGCTTCTGCTTCAGGAATTCTGGCTTCGATTGTTTCTCAGGGGGAAAACTACGGCTCTTTTGATTCCGCAGGAAAAAAGCCTCTTGAAGGTCAGCGGATTATGGTTGAATTCTCTTCGCCGAACACAAACAAGCCGCTTCATCTTGGACATCTTCGCAATGACGCCCTTGGTGAAAGCGTGAGCCGGATTCTAAAAAAAGCGGGTGCGGAAGTTTTCAAAGTTGACCTTATTAACAACCGCGGAATCCATATCTGTAAATCCATGTTGGCGTACAAGCTTTTCCATGAGGCAAAAAATGAAACCCCGGAATCTCTTGGAATGAAGGGAGATCATTTTGTGGGCCAGTGCTATGTTGAGTTTGACAAGTATTCCAAGGAGCACCCGGAAGCCGTTCAGCAGGCGGAAGAAATGCTTGTAAAATGGGAGCAGGGAGACAAAGAAGTCCGCGGGCTTTGGCAGAAAATGAACAGCTGGACTTTGGACGGACTAAAGGAAACTTATAAGAGAACTGGAATTGTCTTTGACAAATTCTACTTTGAAAGCGACACTTATCTAAAAGGAAAAGATGAAATCTTAAAAGGACTTGAAAAGGGTGTATTCTTTAAAGCTCCCGATGGTTCTGTGAGAATTGATGTTACCGACGTTGTTGGAAAAGGCAAGGATGAAGACAGCCACGAAAAAGTTCTTCTTAGAAAAGACGGAACTTCTGTTTACATAACCCAGGACATTGGAACTGCAATCAGCCGCCACAATGACTGGCCTTTTAATCAGCTTGTTTACGTTGTTGCAAGCGAGCAGAACTATCATTTTAAGATTCTTTTCCATATCTTGAAAAAACTTGGATTCGGCTGGACTGAAAAACTGTTCCATTTGAGCTATGGACTTGTAAACCTTCCGAGCGGAAGAATGAAAAGCCGTGAGGGAACCGTTGTTGATGCTGATGACTTGATTGATAGCCTCCATGCTCAGGCTTTAAAGGCGATTGAAGAGCGGGGCAGGGACAATTCAGTTGGGAATCCTGATGAAGTTGCTGAAAAAGTCGCGCTGGCTGCCTTGGATTATTACCTTTTGAATGTTGCGCCGGTAAAAGATATGCTTTTTAACCCGGAAGAATCACTTAGCTTCAACGGAAACACAGGACCTTATCTTCAGTACATGGGAGCGCGCATCGCTTCAATTTTACGCAAGGCAAAAGAGCAGGGGCTTGAGCCGTCTAGTTCGGTAGAAGATTTTTCACTTTTGACTGCGGAAAGCGAATGGGCTTTGATAAAGGATTTGGAAAGATTTCCTTCTATTGTTCAAAAATCTGCGGAAACTTTAGATCCAAGCGGAATGGCTTCTTACCTTTACGATGTAAGCAAAAGTTTCAGTGCGTTTTACCGTGACTGTCCGATTGTCGGAACTGCTTCTGAAAATGAGCGTCTTGCAAAAGCCCGCCTTGCTCTTGCGCAATGCACTTTGTCTGTTTTAAAAAGCGGAATGGATCTTGTTCTTGTTCCTTACTTGGAAAGAATGTAAGGTCTATAAAAAAATTCTGCCTGCCTAAAAATTTATGCGGGCGGATTTTTTGAATTTTAATAAAACTGTATTTTCTCAATTATCAGGGCAAACGCATTATAAATGTATTCAGCATAAAACTGCTCTCCCAGACACGGTTTCGTGGTTCAAAATCGCGCAATAATGCGCTACACGCTGATTGTTGCAAAGTAACTATAGAATTGCCCGCTCACGCGGGCGCAACAATCAGAGTGTTTTTGCCCACGAAACCGTTTCTTCGCGCAAACTTTACTTAAATTATTTATAATGCGTTTGCCCTGTCTCAATTATTCTCTCTTATTGAATAAATACTTAGTTTTTTGTATACTGATGTTGTTTTACAAAAAAAAAGTGCATATTTATACAAAAATGGAGGCTCGTCTATGAACGAAAACTGTCAGAACTCAAATTTTATCGACAAACTTTCAAAACTTACTGTGGACAACGATCCCATAGATCCAGCCCTTTATGAAAAATTCAATGTCAAGCGCGGACTTAGATATGCGGACGGACGCGGGGTTTTGGTCGGACTTACAAAAATCGGAGATGTTGTAGGATATTATATCGATGAGTCTGGAAACAAAGTCGCCATTCCTGGAAAACTGATTTACCGTGGATATAATGTTGAGGATATTGTAGAAGACGCGGAGCTTCATCATCAGTTTGGATTTGAGCAGTGCGTTTATCTTCTTTTGTTCGGACAGCTTCCTACTCAGTCGCAGCTGGATGAATTTTCAAGTTTCTTGGGAAGCCTAAGGTCTCTTCCTGAATATTTTACAGAAGACATGATAATGAAAGCGCCTTCAAGCGATATTATGAATAAAATAGCGCGCGGAGTTCTTGCCTCATATTCTTATGATCCAGATCCTGAAAACCGCGATGTTGCAAATATTCTTCGCCAGTGCATAGAGCTTATTTCCCGCTTTTCCACATTGGCCGCTTATGGCTATCAGGCAAAACGCCGTTATTATGATGGAAAAAGTATGTACATCCATAATCCGCTTCCAGAGCTTAGCACTTCTGAAAATTTCCTGCGCCTTACAAGAAACGATAAGAGCTATACTCGTCTTGAAGCTGAAATTCTTGACCTTGCGCTTATTCTTCATGCCGAGCACGGTGGTGGAAACAACTCTTCTCTTACAATCCACGTAGTTTCATCTGCGGACACAGATACTTATTCCGCTGTTGCCGCCGCGGTTGGCTCTTTAAAAGGCCGCCGCCATGGTGGAGCGAATATCCGCGTTATAGAAATGATGGACAATATCAAAGAAAATGTAAGAGACTGGAGCAACGAAAAGGAAATAGAGGACTATCTTTATAAAATCGGGAAAAAAGAAGCCTTCGACCGCACAGGACTTATCTACGGACAGGGGCACGCCGTCTATACAATCAGCGATCCGCGTGCAATTCTTCTAAGAAACAAGGCTGCAGAACTTGCAAAGGAAAAGGGCTGCGAGGAAGAATTCAATCTTTACACTTCAATAGAACGGCTTGCTCCGGAAATTCTTTATGAGCTTCACGGACAAAAAAAGCGCATCTGCACAAATGTTGACTTTTATTCAGGCTTTGTTTATTCAATGCTTGGAATTCCGCGTGAGCTTTACACTCCTTTGTTTGCCATTGCGAGAATTGCCGGCTGGAGCGCGCATAGAATTGAAGAGATTGTCGCAGGAAAACGCATTTACCGCCCGGCATATAAAAATGTCGCAGAAGAGCGTGAGTATGTTCCAATGGAAAAACGTAAATAAAAAATACATTACTGATGACAAAATTCAAAAATTTGTTGACAACTCGATATAAATTTTATTATCTTTTTCATCAGATAGGAAAATGAAATGAGCAAAGAAAAACATCATCACCACGAGGAACACAAGCACGAAGAGCATAAAAATGTTCAGAATGCCGTAGCTCAGGAGAATGAAAAAAAAGAAAATGCGGAAGTTCAGGAAGAAAAAACTCTTTCCGCAGAAGAAAAAATTTCAGAGCTTGAAAAGCAGATTGACGGACTGAAAAAGGAAAATGCTGACTTAAAAGATCAGGTTTTGCGCCGTGCTGCTGATTTTGACAACTACAGAAAAAGAGCGATTCAGGAAAAGCAGGAAGCCTTTGATTTTGCAAACACAAATTTGCTAAAGGATCTTCTTGAAAGCCTTGATAACTTTGACCGCACTGTCGAAGCCGCGGCTACTGCCACAGATCCAAAGGCTATTGCTGATGGCGTTACAATGATAAACAAGAGCCTCATCAGTATGCTTGAGAACAAGTACAATCTTGTTTCTTACGGTGTTGCAGGCGATGCGTTTGATCCGGATATTCATGAAGCCATTGGCTCTTCTCAAGACCCGGTAGCTTCTCCTGTTCTGAAAGTAGTTTATCTGAAAGGCTATAAACTCAAGAACAGAGTTATTCGCCATGCAAAAGTAATGGTGAGTATGCCGGACGGAACTGTAAATCCGCCGTCAGAAGAAAAGAAAGAAACTGAAGAACAAAAATAGTTTCTTCAGGAAAAGATAAATTGAATATAAAAAGAGGTAAATATTATGGGTAAGATTATTGGAATTGACTTGGGAACAACAAATTCTTGTGTCGCTGTAATGGAAAACGGCGAGCCTGTTGTAATCCAGAACTCAGAAGGCGGACGCACAACACCTTCAATCGTTGGTTTTACTGCAAAAGGAGACCGCATTGTTGGTCTTCCTGCAAAGAACCAGATGGTTACAAATCCAAAAAACACAATTTATTCTATTAAACGTTTTATCGGACACCGCTACAACGAGCTTTCTGGTGAAGCAAAGCTTGTTCCATACACTGTAAAAGACCACGGTGAAGATGTCCGTGTTGAAGTTGAAGAAAACGGAGCAAAGAAGGAATACAGCCCTCAGGAAATTTCAGCGTTTATTCTTCAGAAAATGAAGAAGACTGCGGAAGATTATCTTGGCGAAACGGTTACAGAAGCTGTAATTACAGTTCCTGCTTACTTTAACGATGCTCAGCGTCAGGCTACAAAAGATGCTGGTAAAATTGCTGGTCTTGATGTAAAGCGTATTATCAATGAGCCTACAGCAGCATCCTTGGCATTCGGATTCAACAAGGATCAGAAGCAGGAAAAAACAATCGCGGTATACGATCTTGGCGGCGGTACATTTGATATTTCAATTCTTGAACTTGGCGACGGTGTTTTTGAAGTAAAATCTACAAACGGAAACACTCATCTTGGTGGAGACGACTGGGACCGCTGTGTTGTAAACTGGCTTATTGAGCAGTTCAAGGCTGATACAGGAATCGATCTTTCAAAGGACAGCATGGCTTTGCAGAGACTTCGTGAAGCTGCTGAAAATGCAAAGATTTCTCTTTCAAACCAGACAACAACTGAAATCAACTTGCCGTTTATTACAGCTGATGCCACAGGTCCTAAGCACTTGCAGAAAACTTTGACACGTGCCCAGTTTGAGCAGATGACAGACCATTTGTTTGAAGCTACACGCGAGCCTTGTATGAAGGCCATGAAAGATGCTGAAATTACACCTGATAAGATTGACGAAGTTCTTCTTGTCGGCGGTTCAAGCCGTATGCCAAAAGTTCAGGAAATTGTAAAGTCAATTTTTGGAAAAGAAGGAAGCCGTGCTGTTAACCCGGATGAAGCAGTTGCAATTGGAGCTGCAATTCAGGGCGGTGTTCTTGCAGGCGATGTAAAAGATGTTCTTTTGCTTGATGTTACACCTCTTTCTTTGGGAATCGAAACAATGGGCGGAGTCTTTACTCGCCTTATCAACCGTAACACAACAATTCCTACAAAGAAGAGCCAGGTTTTCTCTACAGCGATGGACAATCAGACTGCTGTAAGCATCCATGTCCTTCAGGGTGAGCGCGAAATGGCAGCCCAGAACAGAACTTTGGGTAATTTTGACCTTACAGGAATTCCTGCGGCACCTCGTGGAGTTCCTCAGATTGAAGTTACATTCGATATTGATGCGAACGGAATTGTCCATGTAAGCGCAAAGGATATGGGAACTGGTAAAGAGCAGCATATTCAGATTACTTCTTCAAGCGGACTTTCTGAAGAGGAAATCAACCGTATGGTAAAAGATGCCGAGGCAAATGCCGATGCCGACAAAAAGAAAAGAGAGGCAATCGATGCAAAGAACGAAGCTGACAGCCTTGTTTATGCAACTGAAAAATCTCTCAAGGATATAGGCGACAAGATTTCTGCTGACGAAAAGTCAAAGATTGAAGCATCAATGAACGAACTTAAGGAAGCTCTTAAGGGCGATAATATCGATGACATCAAGGCTAAAGCTGAAAACTTGAAGCAGGCTTCTTACAAGATGGCTGAAGAACTTTACAAGTCTCAGGCTGCACAGCAACAGCAGGGTGCGGCAGGAGCACAGGGAACTTCAAATCCAAATCCTGATGAAGGAAAAGACGGAAATGGTTCTGGCTTCAAGGGCGCAAATAACGCTGATGATGTTGAGTACGAAGTAAAAAACTAAAATCTAATCTAAAGTAAGAGAAACGGGGTTGCCTTGAAAGAAATTTCGGGGCAACCTCGATTTTATAGGAAGACAGTATGTCTGCAAAACGTGATTATTACGAAGTTTTAGGTGTTGATAAAAATGCGGATAAGGACGCAATAAAAAAAGCTTATAGAAAACTTGCCATTCAGTATCATCCAGACCGCAATCCAGGTGATAAGGTCGCAGAGGAAAAATTCAAGGAAGCAACAGAAGCTTATGAAGTTCTAAGCGATGATCAAAAACGTCCGATTTATGATCAGTATGGCTTTGCTGGATTGGAAGGAATGGGAGGCGGAGATGCTGGCGGTGGATATAGCCACGCTTTCCATGATTTTAGCGATTTGTTCGGCGGCTCAAGCGGATTCAGCGATATTTTTGAAAATCTTTTTGGCGGCGGATTTGGCTTTGGCGGAAGTTCAGGCGGAAGAAGCAGAAGCAATAATGACGGCGCGAGTTTGCGTTATGATTTGCATATTGATTTTAAAGAAGCGGTTTATGGCTGCAAAAAAGATATAACTTTCAGGCGGGACGAGCAGTGTCCTGATTGCCACGGAACAGGAGGAGCCGCAGGCTCTTCTGTAAAGACTTGCCCTAGCTGCGGCGGAAGAGGTCAGGTTGGAAGAAGCTCCGGTTTCTTTGTTGTTCAGCAGACTTGTCCTACTTGCCACGGAAAGGGAACTGTAATTGACAAGCCTTGCGCTTCTTGCCGCGGAACTGGAGTTTTTGCAAAGTCAACAACAATGAGCGTAAAAATTCCTGCTGGCGTAGAAAACGGACGGCGGCTTTCTATCCACGGAATGGGAAATGCTGGAACAAACGGCGGTTCCGCCGGAGACCTTATAATAGTTGTAAATGTACGGTCTGACAGATATTTTGAGCGCGATGGTCATGATTTGTATTGCGCGGTTCCAATAAGCATATCGCAGGCGATTTTGGGTGCTACTATAGAAATCAAGAATCTTGATGAAAAGACTTTGTCTATAAAAGTTCCGGCAGGAACTCAGCATGGAAAATTTCTCCGCATACGCGATGAAGGTGTTCCATTTGAAGGCTCTTCAAGAAAAGGCGACCTTTATGTAAAGATTATGGTTCAGATTCCTTCAAAGCTTTCCCGTCAGCAGATTGCCGCGATGGAAGCTTTTGCCGCATTGGAAAAGCCAACATCTTCGCCGGATCTTTTGACAAGAGAATCCTTAGGCTGATAAAAAATTAACATTCCCCGGCTTGATCGGGGAAAACTGTCCTAGCTCATTTCTAAGTTTCATATAATTTTTTCTTAAATTTCTGCCGATAGTATGATATACTGTTGTATAAACCCAAGAGCGAGGTGCAGAGATGTATAAGACTAAAAGACATGCCGTTTTAATTGCAACGGGAGCCGTTTTTCTTGTAATTTTAGCTTTCTTAGTTTCAGCCGTTTCTCCTGCTGTAAAAAATGCACGTGAAAATGTTATATTCTTTGCCTTTACAACAACTTCTGTTGTTTTTTCAATCATCTATGTTGTTGTTACGCATTTAAAAAACGGAATTCTTGACATAATCCGGAACAAGGCGCTTTTTACAAAGGAAACTGGCATTTTAAGTGAATTTATCGATAAAATCCGTTTCTGCTATTCGCTGGATGATTTTTACGAGGCGATTTCTTCAGTTCTTGAATTAAAAGGTGACTGCTCTGTTCTTTTTATTGACCGTGAAAAAGACTATGTCCTTTACAACAGCACGGATAGAATTTCCTGCTCTAAATCCGTAATGGATGCGCTCAGACTTAACTATCCTGTTACTTGGAGCGAAGGTTATTTCTTTATGGGAGATGAATTCGGCATTGTAACAAAGCAGAGCCAGGCGCGCGGTTTTATTCTTTCAAGAAATAAAAAGCACCTTTATGTTTTCTGCCGATACACAAAGCTTTTTGATTCTGAAATTTACAAGCTTCTTTATGATGAATTCGCGCGTTTTCAGGCCAGGGCACTTACAATCAGCAATTTGTCTGAAATTTCTTCACTTTCAAGAGAATGGAAGCAGCTTGCGGACACACAAAAGTCGTTCTTGCCGCTGGATATGCCTAAGATTGACAAGCTTTCTATTGCGGCATATTACCGTCCGCTTGTAAATGTTTCAGGAGACTATTATTCAGTTCTTCCGATTTCTCCGACAAAAACACTACTTATGCTGGGAGACGTTTCTGGAAAAGGTCTTGCGGCCGCGCTGGTCATGGGACTTGTTATGAACACAGTAAAAATTCTTGGAGACAAGGAAAATCTTCCTGCCATGATTAGGGCTGTTGACAAGGCGATAAAAGGAATGAAGCTTCAGGATAAATACACGGTTCTTTTTATTGGAATCGTTGATACTGAAAAAATGACAATCCGCTATGTAAACGCTTCCATGTCTGATCCGCTGATTATCACAAATTCTCCGTCCGGCTATAGAATCAAGCCTCTGACTTCCAACTGTTCACTTGTTGGAATTATTGACATTGATGATGTTCAGGTTGATGAGCAGCGTTTGTTCCGCGATGATGTTATTCTTATGGCTTCCGACGGTGTTTCTGAAGTTATGAATGACGAAGGCGTGGAACTTGGGGATACAGAGCTTTATCAAAAGACGATTAAAAAGAGCGCGGCAAAGTCGCCAAAAGAATTTATAGATGATGTTGTAAATCTTATTATGGAATACAACGGTGGAAAAAAGCTCAGGGACGACGTTACAATGATGGTCGCCAAGGTCGAGAGGTAGAAAATGATTTTTGTTGTTATAAATATTATTATCTGCGCTATTCTTGTTTATATTTCATTTAGCATTGATAAAAATGTAAAGGGAAATTCTTCCAACGCAAGCCTTGTAAACTTGTTTTTGTTCTTGGGTGTTATATTTTTATTTATGGCGATTACAATTATACTCTGTCTGGACAATTCAGTGCAACATACTTTGCTTTCCAATCCAGATGGAACGCAGTCGCTTCATGTTGAGCTTCATAACTCATTTCCAGCAGCCTTGCTTTCAGGAAGATTCACTTACCTGATTATGGGCTGGTTTGCTGTGTGCAGCTGCAGCTATATGCTTGTTTTTCCGGATTATAAAAAATACAAGACTGTTACATTTTTTCAGGTTTTGCTTTTTATTCTTGCAGTTTACATGGTTTTCTTTGCTCCGAACGCATTTACTTCGGTTACGCTTGCAAAAGGAAACTTCCTTCGCATTTCTTCTGGAATCGTATTTAAAGGAAAACTGAGCGGCGCATTCAATGTTTCCTGGCTTACTTTTTACAACTTTCTTTACAGGGGTTTGATTCCGGCATTTGTTTGCGTCATGGTTATTGTCCGCGCTGAAAATACAACTTCAAAACTCAAGCAGCAGAATATGCTTCAGAATGTCTTTGGAATCATGCTTTCCTGGGTGGTTTTCTGGTATATAAATCTCTGCTCTGAAATTCAGCCGGTTCTTAACAACTTTGCTCCGATTGGATTTATTCCAGAACTGTATTTCTTTGCGCGTTCAAATAGTAATGACGAAATTGTTGACGCTAGAATTCTTTTGATGGGCTTTGTGCGCCTTTTGATTGGATTTGTTGCGCCGATGTTTGTTTCCGCAGTTTTCTTTATTATCCTTCTGCCGGTTTCAAATGTTAATATTCGTATTTTTGAGCTTTTGATTTATGTTGCGATTGCGTTTGTTTTCTTTGTGTTTATGCTTTTCCGCAGGAAGTTCAAGAATTCCGAGCTTTTTAGAAACAAAATGTATTCGGAAGATTTTGAGCGCGACATAACTTCAATAGATTTCAACCTTGAAGCGAATGAAATTACAGGAAGTGTATTCAATGTATTCAAAAAATATGTCGGCTCTTCTTCAATGAAAATTCTTATTGAAGATGGCGTTGGCAACATGATCTGCATTTATTCTTCTGACGGCGACAAAAGTTTTTCTACTCCGATTGACCAGTCAGTTGCGGATGTTTTATTGAACAACCATCATCAGATTGTTTTCCGCGAATTTGCCCAGACCAACAATTCCGTTGCCTCTGTAAGAAGCAAAATTCTTGGAGTAATGGACAACACAAATTCAGATGCGATGATTATGCTGAGCGAAGGCCGCCAGTTTATCGGCTTGATTCTTCTTGGCAAAAAAATCAGCGGAAACATTTATTCTGAATACGATTATGAAGTCTTTAACAAGTTCTATTCAAATTTCTTTGTTGTAGGATATTACGTAAAGAACATCATGAACGAAGCCGTAGTTGGAACTGTAAAACGCGAAATCAGAATGTCCGGGCAGATTATTACTTCTATCCAGGAAAACATGGATTTAATAAAAAGCAAGAAAGTTGATGCTGGCTATCTTATGGTTCCTGCCCACAACATTGGCGGTGAATTTGTGGACATGATTCGCCTTACAGACACGCGGCACATTTTTGTAATCGGAGCTTTAAGCGGAAAAGGAATAGCGGCTTCAATGGGAATGGTTATCTTGAAGTCCATTATCAGAACTTTCCTTTCTGAAACCACAGACTTCAAGCTGCTTGTTGCAAAAGTGAATACATTTATCCGTGAAAATCTTCCCAAGGGAACTTTCTTTGCCGGAACTTTTGGAATTCTTGATTTCAATACAGACACAATGTATTATATCAACTGCGGAATTCCTGCGTTGCTTGTGTACACTCGCGCATATAACAATGTTATTGAAGTTCAGGGTGAAGGACATATTCTTGGATTTGTAAAAGATGTGGCTCCGTACATAAAAGTAAAGAAAGTCAAGCTTTCCGAAGGCGACATAGTTATGATTGTAACAGACGGAATCATTGATACAAAGTCTTTGCGCGGAGACATCTTCGGAAAAACAAGAACTCAAACTGCTCTTATGGAAAATTCCGGCTATCCTGCTGAAAAAATGGCGAAGTTCACTTATGATGCTCTTGTTGAATTTACTTCAAAGGAACTTGAAAACGACATTACAATACTTGTTATGAAATATTTGGGAAATCAGGCTCAGGCTTAAGATTTTATAAAAAGATTTTTAAAAGAGGCAAAAAATGAATCAGCTTGCTCTTAAAGAGAAAATTGGTGTTAACTATATGCTGCTTGAGCTTACAGGCACTTTGGATTCCTACACGATTACTGAGCTTCAGGAAAAGCTTTTTGAATATATTGCTGACACGAATGTTGTCCTTGATTCAAGCCAGGTAACTCAAGTTGACTCTTCTGGCGTTGGAGTTATTCTTGCAGGGCATAATGATGCGGAATCTTCCGGGACTAAGCTTTTTATAATGAATCCTTCCGAGCCGGTAAAGCGCGCTTTAGAGCGGACTGGATTTTTCGATATGTTCCATATAATTCATTCAGTTACAGAGGTTTCTGATGACTAGAAAAATTCTTTTGGCGGCTTTTGCAATTGCCGGAATTTTTTGTCTTTCTGGATGCGGAAAAAAAGCTTATGCCCAGTCTTCAAAGCCGATTGTAAAAATTCCATCTGCGGAAGA